>OFCQ01000193.1_pt1 | contig 39186 bp, 44 predicted proteins | sample 1520861 | NCBI WGS metagenome assembly OFCQ01 (sample SAMEA2699036, study PRJEB24076) | metagenome | biome: Human gut stool | place: Spain | collected 2012-11-21 | reverse complement strand
GCAATTTTCTAATAGATTCTGATTGTTGAAAGATGCCTTGCAAATCTGATAACAAATTTGCTATAGCAAGTGTTAATTTATCACATTCATCTGACCTCAAAAAGACCTGAAATGAATTTTCCAAAAAGCTTTCTTCTTTAAAAAGATATGAATTAACATAAGTTTCATCAAATACTCTAACGGTAGAAAAAGTCATGCCATCAATTTCAGGCGGTAATTCTGGATCATCAGGATTAATTTTGTATGGACAAAGGAGCTTTAAGCCTTCAATATCATTTTTTGCTTTGAGATAGATAGCTCGACTAATAGTGGACTTACCTGTGCCATTGCAGCCATATTTAATATTAAGAGTATTACTTTGGATAGTAATATTAGCTTCTTTAATGCAATTGCAGTTCACCAATTTAATATTTTTTGTTCCGTCACACATATTGCCTACACTCCTTCTGCGAATTTTTTTGATTTATATTCTATTAAAGCCTATTTTTCGAAACAAATATTGTATACATTATATATCGCAGCCGAGAATAAAACAATTAGATTTGTGTAAATTATGGAAATATCCACAGTATTGTGGCGGCCAGCAGCACCGAGGGGTTGCGGTAGCTATTGATGTTGTCAATCAGGTACTGCGCATAAATATTGCCCTGTGCCGCAGACAGCCCCAGCCAGTAAAGGCTCTTTTCCTTGTCACGGGGAACATCTCCGTCATAGAAATACAGCTTGCCAAGGGCATACTGAGCAAACTGATTTCCCTGTTCAGCGGAGGTAGTCAACCAACGGATAGCAGCTTCCACATTCTTTGGCACATCTTGCCCTTGGAGACAGAGCTTGCCGAGCTGGTAGGCCGCATACTCATTTTTCTTCTCTGCGGATAAGGTGAACAGCCGGATGGCCTCATCGACATTCTTAGGAACACCGTCACCGGAAAGATACAGCTTTGCCAAGGCGTACCCAGCGTAAGCATTGCCAAGATCGGAGGAGAGAGTAAACCACTTGACCGCTTCGGAAACATTTTTGCTGATGCCCTCATCAGAGAGATAAAGCCTGCCGAGCTGATAGGCGGCGTACTCATTTTTCTGCTCTGCAGCGGCAATGAACATGGCCACCGCCTTTTGAATATCTTTCTCCACATGAGTACCGTCCTGGTACAGCTTTCCGAGAGCATACTGCGCTCCGGCGTTTCCGGCCTCCGCTGCTTTGGTCATCCAAGCTATGGCCTGTGCCGGATTTCCGATGCCGGTTTCCAGACACACCTTACCCAGCAGATATTGTGCATTGACATTTCCAAGCTGTGCCGATTTCTCAAGATAGAAAACTGCCGCCTGCACATCCTTTTCCGTACCGGTTCCGGTATAGAGCATCTGACCAAGGCGATATTGCAGCTTGTCATCGTGGCTGTCCTTTTCCAGACGATAAAATCCGGTAAAGGCAGCCTTGAAATGCTGATCGGATATAGCAGCATCCATCGGCGTACCGACACCGTCACGATGCATTTTGGCAAGCTCATAATCCGCATAGGGGTTCTCCTGATCGGCAGACAGGGTATAGAGCCGGAGCGCCTGCGCATAATCCTGCGGCACACCCTGACCATGGTAGTAAAGGCTGCCGAGGGAATATTGGGCGTACTTATGGTTCTTGTCCACTGCCTGCTGAAACCATGAAGCCGCCTGCCCATAGTCCTGATCGGTTCCAAGACCGGCAGCGTACATTTTGCCAATGCGGTATTCCAGATAGGGCTTGGGCTTTTCTTTCTCTGCGGATAAAAAGGCAGTCAGAGCTTCTTCATACCATTCGTGTGCGGCCTGCAGATCAATCTCACGACCTAAACCATTGGCGAACATTCTGCCGAGGTCATGCATGGCAAGAGCATTGCCGGATTCCGCTTCCAGCAGGAACAAGCTGTATGCCTTATCAAAATCCTGCGGCACATCCTCGCTGCCGTAGAGATATTTTTTCGCCAGCTTGTATTGATCACTCCACTCGGCACGAAAGACCACATCGGTTGGCTCCATAAAAATATTATCCGGCTCACCATCTGCAGGCTCCGTCAGCTCCGGTTCCGGCACAGCTTCATCCTCAAATGAGAAATGGTGACCACCCAGCTTTAACGCTTCGGCGATCACCATGTTTTTAATGCTCTTAAATTGTTTCTGTTGGGAGAGTGGAGGAAGGGGCGGCAGCTTATTGGTGTAGGTTTTGAGGATTTCATTCTGCCAGTCGTTCCATTCCCGGTACAGCTTGTCGATTCGTTCTTCTTTGGCAAGCTCATCCACAATGCAGTCAATGATGGCTTTCACATCAGCCTTGAGGTATCCATACACCTTTTTTCCGCCTGTGTTCTGGAGCCTCTGAGCCAACAGCAGCAGATCCGCTTCGATAGCTTTGTTTTCACAGACACAATCCTGCACCTGTGAAAGCAGTTCGGCCATCACCTCGGCAGCACCCTGCTTAAGCTGGGTGCGGGCTTCGTTCTGATGTTCATAAATATGGGCAAAATCCTGACGGAAAATATCGTGTGCCAGTTCTGAGCGCATAGCTTCGATGGCAGGCTCAGTGAGAAATCCATCATTGTCCTTGGCGGAGTAAACCATGAGATGCACATGGGGATGATGGCTCTCGTTGTGGAAGGCGGCATACCAGCGGAGGTTCTCACTGTCAATTTTCATATGCTTGCAAAGCATGGATTTTTTACTGCGCAGTAAATCTTGCCACTGCTTTCCGCTGTCGTATCCGAGCCTTGCGGCATCCTCCCGGCGCAGGCTGATGACATGAGTCCAGACAGCGCCCTTGTGACCACACACATCCTCCTGCACCTGAGCCAGAACCACCGGTACTCCGGCATCGGTAAACAGGCCATGTTCGCCGATCCGCTCCACACGGGGACGGCCTGCGATGTAATCCACATGATTTTCACGCTTGCCGATGAGGTTCAGGTTCTGCTCCAATGCCAGGGAGATGAATTCGGTAGCGTTGCCGATGGTGGGGATTTCGCAGTAGTCGGCATACTCCAGCATATCCTTGGCAGAGGGAATATCACGGATGAGCTGATTGATGAGCTGCTGCTGTTTTACCGTAGCCGGTAACAGCAGCTTGCTCTCGTCAATCTTTTCCACACCCTCACGGGTTCCGATGTACTTCACATAGTTTTCAAGCTGGGCTGGCGGGGCATCCCGCATATATTGTGAAGTGAATATGATTTTCGGCATGACAACCTCCTTTCACATTTTCGGGCAAAAGAAAAGAGCGACCACAATGATCGCTCTTTTCACTGATAAACAGTCAATTTGATTTATTTGCGTATTGGTCTGACATACTTAAAAAAACGTTCCGGATCATGATACATATAAATGATTCTGCCGGGAGATGTATCAAAGCAATACCCTGTGCCTGAAGAATCAAAAGTTGACATGGCGGTTTCTATCTTTTCTTCCACACTACGGTTTTCCTGTTCGTAATCGAACGGCCCATGTTCAAAAACGACATACTCGGCTTCGGGAATATCAATCATAAGCATTTGCGGTGGGACTTCGCCGGAATAATCGGCAGGCAGACGCACCCCATAGCACTCTGTTCGCAGAAATCCCCAATCACAGAGCCTGCCCTCAGCATCACTGATATACGCCATAATCTGACCACTGCCGCTGTTCGCTTCGCTCCCGCCATCGTCATCCAATTTACCTTTTATGCTGTCAAGCAAACCGCAGATTGTTTCGCAATCCTGTCCCGGAATCACACTTTGCTTTTGCCAAAAATCCCAATATCCGTTGCTCTCACAATTTTTTATGTGCAAAAATTTATGTGCGGGAATGGTTACGAAATAAATTTTCACATCATCTGTAGATTTTACCATACCAATCTCTCCAAATCCTAAAAAGTAGCGGTCAAACGGGTTGATTTTTGTACGAAGAACAACAGGCTCCGGCTTATTCCGGTATTCACTTGGCGTTACGCCATAAGCTCCCTTAAAAGCTCTGGTAAAAGCTTCATGTGATGAAAAGCCATAATCAAAAGCAATATCTAAGAGGCTTCTTTCATTATCACGAACCTCTTTTAGAGCAAAAGCCAGCCTCCTAAGCCGCAGATAATCCCGAAACTGCATACCCGATATTTCTTTAAATTTTCTTGTTGTATAAAATTCCGAATAACCCAGCCTGCGAGAAAGAAAGCGTAGCGTCAATGCTTCGTCATTATAATTTTTAATGCATTTGTCAATTTGATCAACAATAATTTGAATTTGCTTCTGCCACTCGTACATTTATTTGTTCACCTCGTTTCAACCACCCTGAATCTATTATAAAGAAATAGAGAAATCACTGCTTGATTTCACTTGCACTGTTTTTTATTATATCACCCTATCTGAAGGAAATCATTAATCATCATATCTATGTCAAACGACCCCTGCTCCGCAGAGGCCGCTTACCGTATGTTCCCTTACAGCACACCGAGCTTTTTGAGCAGCTCCACACAGTCCTTTGCACCTTGCACATAGAGATGCTGGCATTCGTGATCGGCAATCAAATTGGTTTTCTCAAAGTAATCAGTGAGGATTTTTTGCTGATCCTTAGGCAGTGATTTCACAATCTCACGAGCCTGCGAGCCGAGAACCTTTACCTCAGCATAAAGCTGCAACTCACTGTCATACAGAGCTTCCTTGCGTTTTTCAATTGCAGCTTCAGTCAGCTCACGGATTGCCATTTCAAAGATTTCACTTTTTTCCATCAAATATTCATCTCCTTTCCCGGCACTGCAATGCTGTACACCAACATATAAACGGATATGCTTTCATAGTCCATACCCAAAAGAAACAAATTCATCTTACATTTTTAGGTTCGCCGCTTTTGATAGTTATATGCGTCCTCGAAATCAACCGCACCGTTGATCCGTTTTACTTCCTCCACACATTTCAAGTGTAGGCTTTGCAGTGCCTGCTCGTCAACCGAATGGGTATACGCCACCACATGAGAGAGCTTGGAAAGCTCGGTAGCAATTTTGAAATCCATTCTGGCCAGACGGTTTTCCGTATCCCTGATAGCGCTGACGAGTACGGATGAGAAACTCTGCAGCAGATAGTTCTCAATCTTCTGTGAGGTGAGATACCCACAGTAAAACTTCAGCGCCTCGGTGACAAATTCATTGCGGGATTTCACATTGGCCTGCTCCAGCAGCTCATCGCACCGATCCAGCACTTCTTTTTCAATATAAAAGCCGGTGCGGACTTTTTCTGGTTCCTTTGCCATACTGCCTCCTTTTCTCTGTGAATTTTGCCCCGGTATGCAGCGTAAGCCCCTGAAATGCCCGGTTTTTCTTACTCTTTTTCAAAACCAGCATAACAAATCAGGACTTTGGGCAGAAAGTTATGTCACTTCGGAATCCCCGAACGGCTTTGCCGGTCGGTGTTTTTCGGGTTTAGGCTGCCAAAGCAGCATAAACCCTTTAACCTGCACCACTTTCGACCCTGCCGGAACGCCCTCATTCTGAGGATTTATTGCCGCATCCGGGGCTTCCTCACATTCTCTCCACACGGGCGCAACGTGGGCGGTACGATGCTAAAGGGTATCAGGATGCCACCCTGCCTGCCAAAAGGCCACACAGGGCAACACCGCCGCCCACACGCCCGGACAGCGTTTCTGCTTAAGCCAGCCTATTATCAGAACCGCCTGCCGAAGCAGGGCGAACCGGTCTTTTGGGTTTTGCAGCGGCCTCACGGGAGAGCTTATCGTCAATGTATTCACGGGTGGCCTGCGGAACGTGCTTTTCATAGAGCTTCTGGACGGTATCCTCCAGCTCCGTCTGCAAATCCGTATCCTTTTTGCCCATGTGATAGGTCAAGGCATCCAGCTTTTCGCTGTCAAAGCTGACCGTCAGTGTTGCTTTTTTCATGATATTTTCCTCCATTTCATCATTTCATTTCGAGTGACTGGGAGGGTGCATCGCCCTCTTGCGTGACCCATTTTTCATAATCCGATACCGGACAGTACCCGGCAAGCATGGACGAGAATTCCTCCAAGCGGCGGGACTTTACCTTGTCCAGCTCCATCTGCAAACCGTAGTAGCCGTTATAAATCTTGACCACCTCAGCATCCAAAACATCAGCCCACGCCTCTTTCCCGGCATTGGTCAGGGTATGCTCATCCAGCTCCACGATGGTGGCAGGCTGCACCTCCACATCCTTGTGAAGCAGATGGATATCCTCCCAATGGAGATGGAGTAAATCTTTCAGTCTGCTGACAGGCGCAGTGGATTCCGGCAGCTGTTCCGGCTCCGTTTCCTCCGGGTGACAGCCATACTGCGGACAGAAATCAAGGTAATAGCATATGTCAATGCTACTGTCACCTAACTCCACATTGGCTACTTCCTCACGCTCATGGAGCATATCCAGTAGGGTATCCATGCTGTTAAAATCATGTTCGAAGCCGGTTTGCTGTGCCAGCTCATCAAAGCTGATAATCCAGTTGCCCTCGGTCGTATTCTGAGTGCCGGTGGTCACGATGTAGTTCGCTGTGGCTGTCATCAGCTCGTTGAGGTGCTGCAAGGCCGGGGAGGTCAAAGCGGAAATGTTGGGGACATAGGAGGCATACCGGCAATAGCCATAGCCCTCCGATTCCACCAGCAGTCCATCATTTCTTCCCTCGCCGGACAGCAGCAGGCAGTGATACACACCTTTGCTGTCACAGTGCATCTGCTCCATATTTTCCTGAATGAAGTTATAATCCCTCATAGGTTTTTGCAGCACAGCTTCAAAAATATCAGCGGGAAGCCGAATAGTTTTCGATACCTCAAAACTCCGCAAATCGAAATCTGAGGGCTTCCGTTCAAAGATTGCTTTCATAAATGAACATCTCCTTTTCGTCTATTTCAGCCTGCCGTAGGCATAGAAATGGCTGCGCCAGTAACGGCTGTTCAAATCCGCATAGCCGATTGGATCGCCGCAGTGCAGCATCTGACCGTTCCCAACATAGATTCCAATGTGGCTTATGACTCCGGCTGAGGCATAGGTTCCTTGGAAAAACACCAAATCTCCGGGTTTGGCTTCCTCACGGGAGATCACGGCACACTGATTAAAAATACCTGATGCCGTGGTGCGGGGCAGATAATATACGCCTGATTTGGAATAGACCCAGCACACATAACCGGAACAGTCAAAGGAAGTCTGCGGAGAAGATCCGCCCCAAACATACGGGTAGCCGATATATTTTTGCGCTTCCTCCATCAACGCCTGATAGGTACCATCACCCATCTCTCCGGGATATTCTCCATCCTCCGCACCGGGTATGGCTCTGCCATACTTAGCGTGAGAGTAAATCTGCTGTGCATTGATCCGGTTTTCCTCTGTGACGATTTTGCCAAGGGTACTTTCAAGGCTTACATATATCTCATTCAGGTCGGTAACTGGAACAGCCACCGTGAAGGTTTCCTCGGTTTCATTGCCATCCGCATCGGTAACAGTGCGGGTGCGTTCCTCGTAGCGGACAAAGCAATCGGCAAAGGCTCGGTAATCGGAAGCGTTCATCCGCAGATTTTCAGCGCCGAAATACAGAGAATAGAAAATGGACTTCATGCGGGTGGTATCGATGCTGCCGCTTTCGATTATGGGCGTAATCTCGGACACAGCACCGTCTAACTCAGAGAAGCTGTCCCGCATATCTTCGATGTACTGTCGGTACTCCGCTGGCACCTGTGAGGAAATGCTGCCGCCGTGAAAGCTCAAATCCACAGCGGAATTGTTGTGATCTGCGGTACCGGATAGCAGGCTCATAATCATAACAATGATTATAATAAACGGGGTGAGGATGGCGGCGATGACCACGCCTGCCGCTTTCCATGTCCGTTTGTCAGTTGCGGCAGCGATTGCCGCTTTCACCGCAAGAGTAATGGTTGCCGGGTCTGCCATCGGGGATCACCACCATTTCTGCTGCCAAAGGTTGAACTGCGCATCCTCCGCAGCCTGCTGCTCCTGCGCCAGACCGATGGATTTCTCCACCGCCTGATCCAGAAAATCCGTATCAAAGCCTGCACTTTCATAGCCCTCGGCGATGGTGTGAAGATAAAAATCCGAGGGTGCGCCGAATTCTCTACCGTCATTCATGATATAGACCATCGCATTGACCGGCTTACCGTTCAGCTCTACCTCCAGCATTTCCTTGCGATAAAAATTGGGGTATCCCTCGTAACGGTCGAGGGAAAGCTCATCCTGCGGCCTGATCTTCCATAGAAGCACAGGCACAGAGCCGCCCTCCAGCGGCTCAATGGTAGCAACGGCTCCACGGCTGCCGCCACGGAACAGCAGCTCATATCCTTTGACTTCACTGGCTCCCACTACCTCGGCGGTGGGGCAGCGGAATGCCATCTGCGGCAGATGAAGATTGCTGCCGTAGGCAATGTATAAGCGGGTTTTAGCCATGTTTTCCTCCTTACATTCGCATAGTAAAAGCCGGGGCTTCTTCTGCCTCGGCTTCGATTTCTTCCGGAGCGGTCGGCCGGATTTCCTGCCGTGCCTGCTCCAGTTCCTTTTCTTTTTTCTGCCGCATCCGTTCCTTTTGTTTTTCTGCCTGCGCCGGATCACGCCAAGCGATGCAGCCGTCCAGATTTTTCAGCAGATGCTCACGGGCGGTCTTAAATTCATCTCCGATCAGTCCAAGCCGCAGCAGCCAAGTGCGAAAGGTGTACTTTTCATTGGTGGTCTGCGTCTTGGTGCGGCTGGCGCAACGCTGGTTGAGCGCCTGAGCGGAAATGGCCATGCACAGCTGAATATAGGCCTTGATTTTCCCGGCATGAGTGGTTCCGTTGAACAACCGGAACTCCACCGTGCCTTTCTGGAACACAGAGTGAAGATTCAAACAATGGTACCGGCTGTCATCATAATGGATGTTGCTGCGGCTCTCGCCGTTGTACCAGATCCGTCCGACCTGATCCAGTGTCCGTGGCTTTCTGCGGTTCAGTTCCTCCAGAAACCGGTTATCCACCGGCTTGCACCAGCGGTGCTGTCTGGCTACCGACACCTGTAGCGCCTTGTAAATCAAATCTTCCTTGGCGGCCATGATGTTGGTGATGTTCCGCAGGGTGTTGGCATCAAAGGGCGAAGCATCCACATGAACATGGATGCCGCAGGAGCTGTTGGAGATGGCATCGGCCTCCCGGAGCTTGCGCACCAGCTCCTGTACTTTTCCGATGTCCTCCCAGCGGCAGATAGGGCTGACCATCTCGGTTTTGTATTCATCCGAAGCGGATATGGTCTGCCTGCCATCTTTTCGTTGCGGGGTAATGCTGGCATCACTCATGAACTTCCACTTGCGGCCTTGGGAGTCAATAGCGGAATAGGTATTGTAATAGCTGCCGTCATAGACAGCCGTTGTTCCAAAATAAGCGGCGGCAATGTCGGAGGCAGCCTTGCGGGTGATGCCGGTCAGCTCCACCTCAATGCCGAAGCGCTGGGCTTTCATATCCATTTTTTCTTTCACCTCCCATTAACGGCCACCCGCCTTTCCAAACAGCTTCGCCTTATGCTCCGGGGCATTGACCATCAGGTTGTAACGTTCGTTGCCGCATTTGTAGAGGCACACGCCTCGCTGGGGGTAGCGGATCAGGTTGTACTCGCTCTGCTCCAGCTGGAGCGTATCAATATAGAACTTGGCATCAATATTTCCGGCGTTAAACAGGAACTGATGGGTGGGGATGCTGAACAGGGGCTTGGTGTACTCCCGGATGCCCTCAATGTTGAAGTCCTCCAGATTCTGCGAGGCGATAATCACCGCCGAATCCTTTTTACGCACACGCTTGGAAAAATTGCGGACATATTCCACGGCAGTGAGGTTCGTGAGGAACAGGTAGAACTCATCAATGCTGGCAGCGGTGTTTCCGTTGGTGAGAAGCTCGTTGCTCATGTAGGATAGAATGTTGAACAGCAGGGCGTTTTTAAGGCTCTTGCTGGCCTGCAGCAGTCCTTTCACCCCAAAGGTCACAAAGCTGGAATCGGTGATATTGGTATGTCCGTCAAAGAATTTCGACTCCGCACCCTTGCAGATAGAGTGCAGCCCCAGCAGGATATTCTGCAAAAGCTCTGCGGTATAGATCTGGCGGCTGTTCTCGTCAAAGGCTTTGTATTCTTCCTCAATCAGCCCATACAGGTCGGACAGAATGGGATAGTCCTTGGCGGTCAGGCGGTCAAATTTCGTGCTGTCGCTGATGCCGAACTTGTCATACAGCTTCTGCAGCATGATTTCGATGGTGTCGATCTCCCGGTCAGAAAAGTCCTTGTAGGTTCGGAAAAAGTCCTTGAGAAAGGAAATATGCTGACTGAGCTTGCTGCTGATGCGGAAGGTCTGTGGCGCATCCTTATCCTCCGGACTGCCGTTTTCATCCCATGTTTTCGGCTCCAGCACATTGATGATGAATTCCCCGGACATAAGGTCGATGAAGCAGCCGCCAAGATTGTTGGTCAGATCCTCGTACTCCATTTCGGGATCGAGGGCGCACACATTCATACCGGATTCCCGCAGATTGCACAGGATGAGCTTGAGAAGATACGACTTGCCCTGACCGCTGTTGCCGAGAATCAGGATGTTTGCATTGGTCTTGTCATCGGCTCGCTTATTAAAATCCACCAGCACATTACTGCCGAACTTATCCCGCCCCACATAAAAGCCATTGCCGTCTGTTTTGCCCGAATAGTTAAAGGGATAGAGGTTTGCGACAGAGCTTGCCGGGAGAACACGCTCGAACTGGTCACGGAACACATTGAAGCCGCTGGGCATCACGCATTGGAAGCCCTGCTGCTGGCGGAGCATCAGTCTGTCCACGTTGAGCTTAGAGCGGATCAGCTCGGTCATGACTTCGGTCTGCAACAGCTTCAGCTGATCCAGATCGTGTGCGGACAGCTCAATATACACAGCCGAATGGATGAAGGGTTCCCGATTCCGGTGTGCCTGCGCCACGATGGTTGCCACATCCTGCAGATTGCTTTCGGCCATGACCGTCTGCTGCAAATCATTGGTATTAGATTTACTCAAACGGTTTTTATTGGCGGCGTTGCTGATGATTTTCTTTTCCTCCACCGGCGTGACATGACGGGTATAGATGCGCAGAGTTACACCGTCTTTTTCTCCTAAGTGGCGCAGGATGGCCTGTTCCTCCGTGGCGGTGGGGTACTCTCGGAGCGCCCAAACACAGCGGTATGTGTTGCCGCAGATGAAGTGGTCGGTGTTGAATTTGATTACCGAGGGAGCTATCATATCCAGAAATTCTTGTATACGCACTTCAGCCTGTTCCGGTTCTTTGTTTCTTTTTCTGTTTTTAATCATTTAAAATCACCCACCTTTCACCATCGAAATCCTCGAACTTTTCAGTTGTGACATTCTGCTCAAAATAGACCGCAAGGATGCGCTTGATGTCCTCCTTGTCCGCTCGCTTTACGGAGAAGCCCTGCTCTTTCAGGGACTTCTCAATGCGGGACAGGTACGGGAACACCTCTTTTTCCTTTTCATTACGCAGGCGGATCAGGATTAAAAACTCCCTTGCGGTGGCCATCTGCACCTGTATCCGGTCAAGGAAGGACAGGTCTTTTTCGAGGAGCTTCCGCACCACAGGATTCTGCTCTTGATCCATGCGGCTTCGGAGAAACCGCTTGTTGTCCTCGAAGTTTTCCCTGCTGTTTAAGCACAAAATCTCGATTTCGGCGATTCCTTTGAGAACCGTCATCAAAGCATAAATGCGGGTGCTGATGCTGGCCTCCGACAGCACCGATATGTTGCTGGGCTTGATGATGAAATACACCAGCTCTCCATGCCCATAGGTCTGCAGGCTGTATTCGGTGATTTCCTTGGTACCGATGAGCTGCCGGGTAGAGGCTCTTTGTTTTGCCTCCTGCTTTGCTTTTTTACTCACTTGGCGTATACCTCCATTCATAGAACTGCTGCTTGGCAATAAAAAAGGCACAGGCATACCGGAGAAAATCCAGAATGCTTGTGTCCTCAAATCGTATGGTTAAAAAGGCATAGACGGCGGTCAGCACAATGGGCGGCACAAAGCCCAGCTGGGAAACCGCAAGCACAGAGATGAGCAGCGCCACGCCGATGATGCCGATATCCCGCAGCTGCCACAGCCACAAGGTTGCTTTTGCCCTTAAGTGATCGGGGTAAATATACATGAGGCACCTCCCTTACATACGCATGGAAAAACCGGAGCCTTGGTTCAGCTCCGGTTCCATTTCTTTTGCGGCATAATGCACATTGGGGGAATAGCAGCACTCGTTCAGCTGCTTGGCATAGCTTTCAGCCTGCTCCATCGTGTCAAACTCCATCGACTTGCCGCCGTGCTTGCACCAGCTTTGGGCGGCTCCACAAACCGAAACGGCGCTGCGCATCGCCCACACACCATATTTCTTTTCCATCGTAAAACCTCCTTGAATTTGTTCTGCGGATATCTCCCGGACAGGAATACCCAGCTTTTTGGCTTCCTGAAGTTCCATTGCCATGCCGTTGGACATCCGGCTGCCGCAGAGCCACAGCTCATCGCAGGCCTCCAGCACACGATGCCCCATGCAAAGACCGGATTCCCGCTGGGCAGGATCATTGTCATCCAAAAACTGCGGGTACAGAAGATGGACAGCTACCGGCGTACAATTCTGCTCCATAGCATAGCGGCAGGCCGCTTTTGCAAATTCCACATTCTTTTGTATGTCACCGGCGTATGGTGAACAGATGTAGACCAGCTTATTCTCACTCATTTCGCCACCGCCTGTACCACTGTTTTTGTCATGTTCACCGCAGTCTGTGCCGCATATACGGTACTCATGAGATTGGCTTTCGTGCTGGTATCCAATCCGAACTGTCCGGCAATGCGGGGGATTTCACCGGCTGCCAGCATCAAACCAAGCCCCAGCAGAGCATGGTCTTTGACCACCATGAGTCCGGCAATCAGCACTGTTGCCTGTAAGAATGCTGTCAGGCACAGGCCGATGACTTGCTTGCACCATGAAACGAAGCCGTCAATGTATCCACGGGGAACACTGAACATATACAGGCTCCCCACAGCAATCTGAATGAGCAGGATGCCGCCCCGCTTCAGGTTGGCAAAGAACACCTTAATGACCGCATAGCCCATAAGGATCAAGATAAAGATCATCATGATCGGGCTGGTTATGGTTTGCAGACCGCCGAACACGCTACTGGTCATGGCCTGCTCCAGATTTCCTGCATCCTGTAGCGATGCGATGATGCCTTGGGCTACTGTGCCGAAGTCGGTTCCGAGGCCTGTAATCCCGGCTGTAAAGCTGCCCTGCAAAGACACCGACAACTTATACAGCTCTACCGGCACCGTGGTGAACAGTCCCACGGCCATAAAACCTTTAATAGCATTAAGAGCGGTATCCTTGATGCTGCCTCTGCCGGACTGAGACTCAATCCCGCATTCAAAGGCTGCGACCACAAGACCGACACCGTACAGCGCCCATGCCAGATAGGAAAAGAACAGCACAATGGACTGCACCCAGCTCATTTCGAAAAGGTCGGCTCCCATGTTTCCCATCTGCATAAAAAAGTCGCCGAGGAAGCCCACGATCTGACCGTAGATCCAATCTACAATCTGACCGAGGACAGTGTCGGCGACAAAATCCCATATAAACATTTGAATTTCACCTCTTTCATAACTGCCGCTTCCTCCCACACCGGCCAGCTTTTTTCCCTGATTTATGACTTGACAATTAGTCCTTTCAGAGCTTTAATACCACACAACGGAGGCCGCCGAAATAATGTTAAAGGAGGTATTTGTGTGGCAGATTACAAAAAGCTCTACTATAAAATGTTTAACGCAGCAACCAGTGCCGAGAAGCTCATTTCTCAGGCCGCTTGTATTATGCGCACCGCCCAGCAGGAGTGCGAGGAAACATATATGGATTCAGATGAGACCCCGCTGCGCCTGACAGATAAGCCGGAGGAGTAAAACTCTGCGACTCCTATGCTACATCCCCAGCACCTGCCAGATGTATAACGGGGCTGTTAATGTGAACACCAAGCAGGCAAACAGGATTGCCGGAGCCGCCCACTCGAACTGACCATGTTTCCGATAATCAAAATACGCCGTGCCTAATTTGGCAAAGAAAAACACTGCCAGAATCAGGTCGATGGCGGGGAATACCACCTTGTTGACCACGGTTTTGATCTGCTGGGAGGCCGTTGTCCACGTTCCCTCAATGGCTCCGGCTACATCACCGGTTCCCGCTGCATAGGCCGTTGTACTGAACATTAGGCATAGCAGCAGGGCAACGCACAGGAGCATTGCAATTCGTTTCGATTTCATAGATTTTCCACCTTTCATCATAGGGTTGAGAAAAACAAGACCGCAACTTTCGATTGGCTGCGGTCTTGTTTTTTCTCTGTTTTTAATGGGGTTTCTGCGGCGCAATATGCCAGTCCGTCCATAAATTATCCCGGATGGTGACACTGTCTGTCAGGTTCATGGAGAGCATTCCGGCGGGTGTCCAGCAATCAATCAGCCATGTGTACGGGGTATAGCTTCCGTCCGGGAACCAGATGGGTGAAAAATGCGTCCTGCGGTTATAAGTGCTGTAGGGATTCTTCTGGAACTCAAACCGGGCGCTGTAGCCGGAAGTCATGCGCTCCAACAGCCTCCAGTAGGATTGATACCCAAATTCCGGGAAGTAGGTCACCGCAGTCTGCGCCCCGGTTACCGCCGAGGATTGATTGGTGCTGACTTTGGCAGAAACCGTTTCATTGATGCCATAGCCGGACTTCATGTTTTTTTCGCTGGCGGTAGGACTTTTGTCATCGGGCTTAATTGCCATGCTTGCCGACAGGCTGGCCTGATACCGGTCGAGGTCAAACTCCCACCAGCCCTCGTCTATCCATTCACCGTCATCCTCCCAATGACCGCCGCCGTCACCATCGCTGTACCAATTCCAGTCGCTGTGCCAGACCCAATGCTCCTGCCACCAAGGACGCCACACCGTCCAACTGGTAGAGACCTGCTGCGGATTATTGGGAACAGCCGATTTTCTAAAGCTGTCATTGCGGTCATCTGCCACAGGATTGGGCGGAGGATTCTTATCAAGGTTAACGACATTTACGTTAATTGTCGCCTTGCTGGAGCTGCCGCCTCCAGACACAGAAACCGTAATGGTCATATGCTGCGGGGTACTCGGCGTTGTCCAGCGTATCCATGCCAGTTGGCTGTCACCATCCGGATAGTAGATGTTGCTGACCCGATGGCTTCTGCCATTCACATAAAAGGTGGCGGATACCGGATGATCCGGATCGCTCTGACCGCCGCTGACGTTGATTGCTGTGATGACTTCGGTGTTCACCCGGTATTCGTAATCATACACAGAAACCTCCGGAGGCTCGGCAGGCTTATCCTTAAAACGCACGATGCCAAGACCGAGGGAGGACTTGATTTCCGCATTGGAAGCTGCCTTGCTTCGGCTTCCCGACCATGCCGGATAGCCGAGATCCGCCACCTCCAAGAACATGGCCAGCGGCAGATTCTTATGGGATAGGGATACCATCCTCTTTCTCAAAAGGCCACCGACCTGTTCGTCATACATAGCGGCTTCTGTGGCTGTGGTTAACACCATCACGCCCTCAAACTTATAAAAAGCAAATGGTTCAATGAGTAATTTATAGTCACCGCCAACCAACACATCGTAACTCATGCCGGTTGCTGCCGCAATGGAACGTATGACCTGCTCATCTGTAAAATAGCTCTTAATAGCGTCAATATTGTTGCTGCCATTCGTGCTTATAATCCTCGGCAGCGACTGTGCCGGATTTTTAAATGTATAACCGCCTTTCACAGGTGATAATCCTCTGCCGCCGTTATATTGCAGCTTGCTGACCTTTCCAAAGTTGTATATAGAGGAACTCGGCGATTTATTGGTAAGATCAATCGGAGTCGTAACTACGGCATGGTCACTGGCTCGAACTACTGTAACACGCACACCGTCATTCCCCGGAGTCCATGAATTGGTGCTAGTACCATCACCCATGCCTCCACCACCGCCATCCACGTTGCCATCACCAACAGCATAAACGGAAACAGGAGAAAGCAGGCAGAAAATCAGAGATACCATTAGAAAATCGCAAAGTAATCGCTTCATTTTTTCCTCCTTTCTGCAACAAAAAAAGCACGGCGTAAGCCGTACTTTTTAATGCAAATATTTTGTTTTTAATCCATTTCACCAATCTTATTGCCGTTTTCATACATATCGTCAAGGTATTCACCCTGATTGGCACCGCCGTCCGGCACATTATCAAATCCCGGCAGTCCACCGCCGCCCTGCGGCTTGCTTTCAGCAGCCGGTTTCTTTTCCGTATCCTCCGGCTTGTATTCCGGCGGCTTGGACGGGTTCGTGGTATCCGCATCCTTTGGCAACTCCGGCTTTGCGGGAGCTTCCGGTTTTACCGGATCGGGCTGGAGCTTCTGCTCCGGCAGATCGGTTTGAGGCGGCAGCGTTTCCGAGGTGTCCGGCTCCTGTGTGGGCTGTGGGGAAACCACAACCTCTTTTTTCTCTGTATTATCTTGTATCACAGGTGCCACATCCGAAGAACTGACCGGCTCCTGTGAGGAAGCATCCGGCTTTGCTGGTTCCTTGGCAAACCGCATCCCGATGGCAACCACCAGCGCAAGGCCGATGACCGCAGTGCCCGCAATGGCGAGCCTCCTTTTGGTTTTATCACTCATATAGACAACCTCCTTTGAAGAAGTGTAAAATGTTACCTCTTTGTATTTCTCACCATACTACATATTTTTTGGGAAGTCCAGACAATTTCCCGAACAGTTAAAAGACCTCAGTATATCCCGCCTGAACCTTGAGGCGTATTTTCATGGGAGCCAGCTCCTTGCCGCCAAAATAGACCGGCACCTCCAGCCAGATCACCGCATCCGCTTCGAAGCGCTGTGCATTTCTCGGAGAGGACGGAGCCAGCGGCGCATTGCGGATGGTAACATCCAAGCCGGAGAGCCTGTACTCCAAAGCATCCCCGGCATATTTCACATGGCTACCTCCGACATTTTCTGTGCCGAGGACACCATCCATATAGCCGTAGATGTCGCCGATGTTCACGCTGTAGGAAAAGGAAGAACCGTCCGGCTGATAGCCTCCGCTATAACCCTCCCGCACACCGTGATACACATCGGCATAGTTGTCGTTGACCGTCACGATGATGGCATCCTCCAAGGCTTCCTTTACGCCGGTGGCGATAATATTCAGCCGAAAAAACTCCATCACGCCGCACAGGATAATCACAAGAGCCAGCGTAATGGCTACCACCAAGGGGAAGCCGTTTCCGGCCTTATCCTTAAGAACATTTTTCAGCTTGGTCATTTGTGGTACACCTCGCTTTTCCCGGAGGCCTCCGAGCGTAGGGTGATAGGGAACGAACCGAATCCACCGAACAGTCCGATGTTTTTCTCCAAGGTCAAGGTAACGGTCACTTCCTGATTCAGCTGGATGTTCCCGGCCTTTGACCATGAAATCCGGGGACTCAGCCCTGTCTGCTCGGTAAGAACCGCAGCACGGCGGCTGGTTTCGCTGCCCACCCTGCCGGAGATTTCCGCTTCCCGGCACAGCTCGGTGGCATAGGTATCCAGCTGGTTTTTGGCGATGAACACCGGCAGTACCTGAACAGCCAGCGCAATGACCAGCATAGCGCAAAGGACAAGGACGCACACATCAATGTAGCCCTCGCCACGTTTGGATTTTAAGATTTTCTTCATGCTCACCCCTCCCTAAAACATCCCGCCGAGGGACTTGATGATCTCATAGGCAATAATGGCCAAATAGGTAAAGAGAAAGCACATCAGCATGAGGAAGGAAAACACACGGATTTTCGGCGGTATCTTCTGTGCCTCACCTTTGAGGCGCTGCAGCTCCAGCTGCTTGAAGTCATGTGCCAGCATCTGAAAATACACCGTGCTGTCATCCCCACGAAGCACACCGATGAGGCCTCTCACCACATCCGACAGCATAGGTGAATTGAGCCTTGCCTCAAACCGGGTAAGGGCTGCCTCATAGCTGGAGGAACGCATATCCGCTGCCAGCATGGTCAACTCCCCGGCAAAGGCTTCCCCGGCGTTTTTCTTGTAGTTCTCTATGATCGCCAGCACATCACGGGAGGCTTTCAGCTCCTGTTCAATATTGGCAACAAAGCGGGGCAGCTCCTTTTCCACCGAGGCTCGCTTTGCAGACAGCTTTTCGTCTGCCTTTTTGGTTTCCTTGAAATACACCATGACCCCAAGGAACACCACCACCGGCACCAACAGGGGAAATACAAAGCCTGCCGGAATCGCCAGCAGCAGAATTACGCCGGACTTTACCAGCGCATAGGCCTGATAGACCTCTGGCTCTATGTTCATGCCGGTGGCTTTCAGCACATTTTTTAGCCGATGCCTGCGGTATTCGTCCATGCGGATGAGCTTGGCGAGCTTTACTGCCCAAGTCATGAGGTAGGCTTCCAAGCTCTTTGCCGCCTTTTTCTCTGACCTTGTGGTATTCAGCATGGCCTTGGCGGTGCTGAGATACGGCAGGTGCAGCACGTCTAAAAGGACAAAGAACAGCCCTGCCGCTAAGGTGATCCCGAATAAAAACAATAATCCCATCCTCGTCACCTCCTGTACTCAATGGGCTTAGTAAGCCGTATCACGAAAGCCGTAGAGATAAAAATAAGGGCGGCGCTGATGGCCAGAATAATCTGCCCCAGCAGTGTGTGCATCAGTGTATCGTACCAGCTTTTGTTCAGGAGATACATCAGCGGAATGTTGCCGATGACGAAAATGACCATGATGATAAATTCCTTGCGGGGTTCAAACACGAGGTATTCCAGCTCGCCGTTGACGATCCGCATATCACTGAGTTTTGAAACGATAGGTGTCAGGGTAACTTTCAGGCTGCGATCGTGCTGGCAGTCGCACAGGGCATCGCACCATTCCCGGAACACCTCGTTGTCGATTTTAGTACGCAATACCTTGATAGCTTCCAGCACATCCGGATCAATGAGTTTCACCCGCAGGACAAAGTCCTTGAACACCTGATGCACCGGCGGGTTCAGATAGCGGAGATTTTCCTCTACAGCCGTGAGGATGTTCTCACTTCTCAGGTAGGCCGTGGTCACGATGGAGAGCGCCGTTTCCAGCTCGGCAGCAATGTCTTTTTTAAAGTGACTGGCAGTGAGCTGCACATACCAAAAGGGCAGCATCATAAAGCCAACTGCCATCACCGGAGCCAAGAAGAAATTGCCCATCACGATGGCGATAGCGGCACCAATGGCAAACAGCAGCAGGGAGCAGGCGCAAACCAGAGAGAAGCGATTGCTCCTGCCGGTCATGGCCAGCACCTCCTGCGCCATTTGGATCTGCCGTTTCAGAAATCCCGGCTTCTGGCGGCGCTGTGCCGCTTTGATTTCATCCCTGATGGACTTTTTTTCTCTGGTGAGAAAGGAAAACAGACCATCAGTGAATTCCATCGGTTTCAAGCCGAGCAATAGAAAAAAGCCTGTAATCATACCGATACAGGCCAAGAGTTGAATGGTTGTCATACGGATATTTGCCCTCCTTTCCTGATGGCATTGATGCGTTCCTGCGGCATTCCGTTTTCCAGCAGCCGTTTGCACAGACTGTCGGAGATGGGATTGACTACAATATGGCTGCCGCTGATATGGAACTCATTGTTTTCATAACGGTTTTCAGTAATCTCATACCGGAACAGGGTGCGGTAATTCCGGCTGTTGTCCGGCCGGATTTCGCACTCCATGATTTCCATAAGTCGCCTTTGTTTGTTTTCCAGCTGCTTGCAGAATACCACAATGGGATAGGCCTCCGTCACATAGCCCATGAGAGTTTCATCCGACATATCCACGGCTCGCTTACATAGGGAAACCATGCGACGGTAGGTGGATTCGCAGGAGTTGGAGTGGATGGTGGTTACCACCGCCACACCGGTTCGGGCTACCTCCTGTGCGGCGTTGGCCTCCGCACCACGCATCTCGCCGACCACAACAATATCCGCATTGAAGCGCAGGGAGATGTCCACAAGGTCGATCTGCTCAATGCGGTACAGCTCATTCTCGCTGTTGCGGGTGAGGGTATGCACCACGGAATTGGTGACTTTTCCGTCCTGTTCCCGGATAAGGGAAAGCTCCCGGCTGCCGTTTTCAATGGTAAAGATACGCTTGTTATCGGGGATAGTGGTTAAAAGCCACCCTGCCACGGTCGTCTTGCCGCTGCTGGTAGCCCCGGCAATGCACACCGAAATGCCGTAGCGGATGAACTCCGAGAGCAAATCCAGCATTTCTCCGGTAGCCGTGCCTCCATTGATGAAATCTTCCTTTTCCATGTGGTTGGGATTGACGATACGAATGGAGGCGGCAGCGCCGATATTGGCATCCACAATGGGGCTTTTCATGACGGCAATCCGGATGTTTTCCGCAAGGGTACCGATCACAAGCGGGGACTGATCATCCAGAATCGTGCCGGACACATGAAGCATCCGGCGCAGCACATTGATGCAATGTTCAGGGCTGTCAAAGTGTTCCGTGAGCTTTTCGCAGCGCCCACCAGCATACTGGATTTCAATATCCCGCCAGCTGTTGATGTCGATTTCTTCGATGCCGTCCGCAAAGATGTACTTGGTGAGAAAGGAATACTCGGCCATTTCCGTATATAAGGCATCCACTAATTGCTGCGGTGTCATACCCTTGACCGCCACACGGCTATCCTGCACAAACTTGGCGATGTACCGCTTGATGTTGGCCTTGGCTTGGTTGGCGTTTCCGTCAGAAAGCAGCTCGCTGTGCTGACCGGCGATATATTCCTGCACCTGCTGCAGCACACTGTGGAAATCCCCGGTTTCCTGCTCCGGAGTAAAAAATAGATTATGTCTGCTCATACCTCAAACACCTCCCTTGCGATTTTTTCGATTTCCCTGCGGAAGCCCCGGCTGTCTTTCAGGGACAGATCGGCAAACAGGTTCCCGGACAGCACCTGCGCCTCCAGCTCCGCAGAGTGAGGGAGGGTAAACACAGCACTGCCCAGCACCTGCTCCATGTTCTGGCTGGCTTCATTGGATTTCACATTGCTGACCGCCTTGTACATCTTGTCAAAGTCAAGGCCTGCCATCCGCAGATATTCCTGCTGGCTGGACAGGTAGCTCACCGATTTCAGGTCACAGCCTATGAGCCGCAGTACCGCATCGGCCTCCAGAATGGCGATGGTAGACAGCTCGTCAAAATAGATGGCGCTGCCGCAGTCGATGATGATATGGCTGTCCATATCACGCAGCACGCCCATCAGCTCTCGGAGCAGCTTTTCATTTACCGGAGGATAGCAGTTTTCATTTTCTCCCTTTTGCAGGCCGATGACCGCCAGATGGCTCATACGCTTATGGGTATTGCAGTTGTTTTTCACCAGCGATTCAGTAATAGAATTGGCAGCCAGAATACTGCGGAGGGAATGATCGCCCTCCAGCTCACCGGACGGGCAGATACAGGGAAGCATAGGCGTGGTACAGTCGCATAAAAGCAGCACCACGTTCTTTTTTCTGTCCGCCAGATATTTAGCCAGCTTCACCGCCACGGTGGTCTTGCCGCAGCCGGGGCTGCCCCAAACCGCCAGAACCTGTGCGCCGTTGTCTGGTTCCATTTCCTGCGGTTCGGAATCGTTTTTGCGGCTGAACAGGCCGCCCTTTTTGAAGTTTAGCATTTAATCAGCCCCGCTTTCTACCGGTGGTTCCGCAGGCATTCCCGGCTGACCGGCATCCTCGCTTTCCTGAGATTCTGATTTCTCCGGATATAATTTAGAAAGCACCGAATCCTGCTTTTCGGTAAACTTTGCCGCATTCTCCTTGCTGCCACGGTAAACGAGAGACACATGAAGAGTTCCGTCCGCTTCCAGCTCGGCAAGGATTTTGCTCTGCTCCGAAGTGACCAGCAGGGTAACAGTGGCAGGCAGCTCTTTTTCGTCCGCATCTTCGTGTTCCGAGGACGGATTGGATTTTCCATTCTGCTGGTTGGCATCGTAGCCGATATCTGCAGTGACAGCGATCACCTCCACATACTGCAGCTCCGGCGGGATCACCGTCACGCCCTGTTTTTTGTAATCCGGGGCAACGATGGACACGATATCCCCGGAGATTAGTTTCCCAGACAGTCCTGCGGCAAAGCTCTTAACCGATACGGAAATAGCCTGTTTTTCTCCGGTCAGGTTATAGAGGTAGGCATTCTCCGCAGCCGGGGCATCGGCGATTTTGGAGGCGATGATGTAATCTCCCGGTGCTAAGTCGGCGGAGGCAAATTTACCGATGACGATATCTGTATGCCTGACCACATCCTCCGGCAGATTGTAGCCGCCCACCTCCACGGTCTGCACCATGTCTTTGGTGATGGCTTCTCCGATTTTGATGGGCTGTGTCACCCGCACAATCTCGGTTTTCTGGCTGATGCTTTGGTTGAACAGCGGCGTGATTGCAAAGCAGATCAGAAGCGACAGTACAATGCAGATCACGCCGATGACCGTTCTGTTCTTGAAAAAACTCATGAATTCGTTCCTCCTTTGATTGATAAAAGATGATTGCTGCGCAGCATATTTTCTAAATCTTATATCTGCGGATAATATGCGGGATACCTACAGCCACAGCAGTAAGCGGCAGCACCACCCACAACAGTTTCAGAAAAGTTCTCTTTTTTTGATTTCTCATATCATCCATCCTTTCACGAAATGAAATAGGCGAACATACAGCCCGCCGATAAAAAGGGGGCAAGGGGGAAGGCTTTTTTCGCCTCCCGCCTTTGCACCCTGCAAACAATCCGGTATATGGCTACATACATGAGCAGCAGGCTGAGTCCGGCCATCGCCGCAAGCAGTCCTTTGGGCAGCCCCAGCACCAAACCGCAGGCTGCCATCAGCTTGATATCGCCGCCTCCCATGCCGCCGAAGAACACGGCGGCCAGTAGGAACGGCAGGGCAATCAGGATTCCCAGCAACTTGACCGGCGTAAACCCGATTACAGAAACACCTGCGATTCCAAGGCAAATCCAGTTTGGAACAATACGTTTTGCCAAGTCCGTTACCGATGCCGCACACAGCAGGGCAATAAAAATGACCGCCTGCACAGCGGCCAGCCTATCCGGCATAGTTGAACATATCCTTAATGCGCTGTACGAGGGTAGGCAGCACGGTTTTGTCAAAGAGCATATACAATCCGGCCAGCACCAAAGCGCCGATGACAACCGCCATCAAAATCTTAATGGCCGTATCCACGAAGCCCTCAGCGTGGTTGTTGGTGAGCGCCATTTTTGCCTTAATTGCCAGCATATTTGCCTTATGGGTTACCTTGTTCATGATTTTTTTCATGTTGTTTTACCTCCGAATTTTTTGTTAGGTTGATAGATTGCTTACATACCGCCCATCTGCATGGGCGGCTGGGATTGCTCCGGTGCGGCTTCCTGCGGCTGCGCCGGGGCTTGGTTCATGGCTACGGCCTGCTGGTAGCTGTCCAGCACGGCCTTATGGAGCTGCTCCCGGAACTCCTTGGTCACCGGGAAGCAGATTTCCTTGTAGCCGTTTTCTGTCTTGCGGCTGGGCATGGAGACAAACAGGCCGTCACGACCTCCCTCCACCACCTTGATGCCCCGGATACCGAGGCATCCGTCCACCGTTGCCGAAGCGTAGGCACGAATGCCGCCGCTGGCTCCGGGCGGGTACATGGAATTGATTTTCACTTCTACATCAGGCATGATATATTCCTCCTAAAATGAAATAAGCAGCTCATCAGAGCTGCATGGTTTGGTTCTGCGCCGGTGGTGTGAAGCCAATTTCCTGAAAGCCGAAGCGGTCACAGTAGAAGAAGCTGCTGCCGTTTTCATCATACAGCTCCAGCACATCCGACATGGACAGGGAATGCCCCGTATAACCGGGAGGATGGTCTATATTGAATTTGGTGTACAGCGCCTCCAGATTGTTGGTTTCCACCTCGCCGTCATAGACCGTCTGGTAATCGGACATCTGCGGTTCCCCGAACTCCTTGCGGAAATCCGTAAGGCTGATGAAGCGCATCCGGAGATCCGATTCGGACTTTAGCTGCCATACCCGGCAGCTTTTCAGCAGGGTGAGTTCTTGGCTATCCCGCTGTCCGTTGACAAGACGGTCATACACACCGTCCGTCCATTTCACCTCGCCGATGTCCTTTTGGCGGCTGAGAAAAGTGTTCAGTTCCTCCGATTCAAACAGAGGATCGACCACCGCTTTGCCGCCGCTGACATACCCGGCAGGGTTGCCGTAGTACAGGATGATGTCTTTTTCCATCCGGATATTTCGCATGAGCTTGCCTCCTTTACGTCATGGTTAGGCCTCCATTCTGAGGATTATGGAGCGCTTCCATTTCCTCCCCAGAGGGATGAAGGAGCCTGCCGTTTTTCATTTCCAGCACACAGAAGTCATCCCGGTCGCAGAGCATGATGCGGTGCTGGTAGGGCTTTTGCATTTCCACGTAATTCAATGCTTCCTGCTCTGTACAGAGCCATACGCCGGAGGCATAGCGACCATCGGGTAAAAAGCTGTAGCCGCTGTATTTCGGCTCATGATTCTTCAAGTCCAGCGCTCCAACCGGTCGAATTTGTGAGAGCTGCAGCTTGGCACTGTCCGGCAGAAGCTCCGGCTTCAAAATGCCGATGACCTCGCTGCGGTTTTTCAGGGCAAACTCCCCGGTACACAGGGACACCAAAAAGACAGCGGAGCCGCTGGGGTTGGCACCGGCTCCGTTCCCGCAGAGGCAGAAGTACAGCTGCCTTTCAGGGCTATCGTGGCTCAACACGACAACTTTCCCCTGAATACTGCCGTTTAAGCCCGTTGCCGAACAGTCTTTGGCGGTGTAGAGTGTGTTTCGTTCCATCGATCAGCCCTCCTTTTTCTGCTGCAGCAGGGCGGTCAGATCAGAAATGAGGGAGAGCCTCGTATCGTCCGGCATGGTCTTGAATGCCGCACGGACATAGGCCTCCACCGCCTCCGGGGACTGATCGCCGATTTCGATGATATCCACCTTTTGCACACTGACCGTGCCATTAGACAAACCGAGGCGCACGATATCGCCGTAATCCATACCGCTGGCGGTGCGCAGCTCCTTGGGGATTAGCACACGGCCTTTGCCGTCCATCAGCTTGTAGATGGGTTTATTCTTCATCCTCCACACCTCCCTCCAGCACACAGCGGATGGTATCGTGGCTCACGCCGAGGCTGTCGAATAGCTCCATGAGCTGGGACGGCAGCTGCTTCACGGGGTCGGCACTTCCGATGATGATGACACCGTCCTCGCAGCGGATATCCAGATCGTCATCCAGAGGAATGCCTGCCGCATCCAAAAGCGCATGAGGCACCGACAACTCTACGGATTCCGGTGCTTCCACCGGTTCGCTTACATGGTCAATACCATCCTTGGTAAGAAAAAACTCGCCGTAGCTATTGATCTGCTTCACCGGGTGATGGGACAGATACGCCAGATGCACGGTATCTCCGGCAGTGACGCACATAGTGTCCAACACACCGGGCGGCAGGATGATGCTGCCGTTATCAGCAATCTGGCCTTTCGTTTCAATGATTTTCATAGCATAAGCCTCCTTTACATCCCCATCTGCGGGGTGTTAATTTGTTGTTCCTCTGCCGATTTCAGCTCGGCCACAAAGGTGCGAATCTCATCCCCGGTTAGAGAGATGTTGGCGATCTCCATTTCCCGGAGAAAATAGGCGGCCTGCTTGTATTCGTCAGTCAGCTTCTGCATCCCCTTAGCGTTGTGGTAGCCGCTGCTGATGCGGGTGTATCCCTTGAAAATACAGTCATAACTGCCGGTTTTCCCATTCTGCTGCACAGTCAGGTACAGCCCCACATTGGTTTTATCCCCACAGCGCAGATACAGGTCGTCGTGAACATTGCCCACCACAAACTTATAGGCACCGCCGCTTTCTTCTTCAATCAAGGCTTTTGCCCAGCGGATTTTTTCAAGTCCGGTCATTCTTCGTATTCACCTCCAAAATCAAATAAATTTAATTGGAACGTATCCTTTTCCCGCTCCTTGGGATCGTAGTTGGTGATGATAACCTCCGGGTACTCACAACCGCCGTCATACCGCTGTGCCAGATTGCTCAGGCGGGTGACCGGGGTGATGGTATAATCCCGATACAGCTCCCGGATGAATTCACAGTCGTTGTAGCTGACCATCCACTTGCCCCTGCAGCCTGCCAGCGCATCCCGGAGCCGCTGGTGGTCGGTTTTCAGGAATTCCACCGCATAGTGACCCTCGGTCATGTAGTACGGGGGATCGCAATAAAAAAAGGCATCGTCCCGGTCGTATTGCCGGATCAATGCCTCGAAGTCCTTATTTTCCACCACCGTATCCGTAAGCCGCCTTGATGCCTCCCATATCACAGTGAACACCTTTCGGATGTCAAAGGGCTGGCAGCCGTAGGAGGTGCAACCGCTGCCGTAGCTGTAGCGGATGAGCTTAAAAAAAGCCGCTGCCCGCCACACATCGCTTGGCTCGGCCTGCTCCAGCATAATTGCCCTCAGTTCCTCAAACTCAGGTGGCGGGAGGTTCTGCTGAGCCAGCTCCAGTTCTTCCTGTAGATATTCATTATCAAATTCACCCTTTTCAAAGAACCGGCGCAGCACATGAAACTCATGTCGGGAGTTGAGGGGCAGAAAGCCCAGCTCTTTGAGAAATGCCAGTGTTCTGTTTTTTACGCAGTAGAACAGGTTGGTCAGGTTTCCGTTGAAATCGTTGTAGACCTCCATACCCTTGCAGTCCGGCGGCCTGCCGAACAAAACCCAACCCCCGCCGCCAAAGACTTCGATGTATCTGCCAAAGTCCTTGGGGAAGAGCCGATAAATAATATTGCGGAGGGCTTTTTTGCCGCCCACCCAGCTGATAAAGCTATTGATATTCCATCACCTCCCTCTAAAAAGAAAAAAGCCGATGCTCACTACATTTTCAGCGACATCGACTCATCTGGATTATGATATTCGTATTCACCGGTTTCCTCATTGTACAGATAACCCTCATCGGCCAAATCCACTTCGCGAATCTCAGCCGCAAGTTCCAGCGCTTCTTTGGAGCCGCCGGGAGGGATTTCGAAGAACATTTCCTCGCCGTTTTCGTATTCTTTTTTTCCTGTGTTATATCCGAAGTCCTCATCTGCCCACAGGTATTCAAAGGAGAGATCGGGATACTGTTCGGCAAGTGTGCGGATCACCGGATCGGCACGGCTCCATGCGGTCTGGAACTCGATATGCTCACCGTCAAAGTCCTGCGGGGTATATGCACCATCGTAGCCATAGCTGTTCCACTTGGTTCCCCAATTGGAAATCGACCAGTCATACCAGTTGTCTTTACCGTACTTTTCACGCTCGGCCATACCGAGATTCCCACGAAAGATATGCTCAGGCATCGGAATGACCTTGTTGAAGTCAATGCTACCGAGGCCGATTTTATCATCCTTGATGGCCTCGAACATTTTCCTTACCTTTTCCGGATCGCCGGATACTCTCAAAACATTGGTTACATGATTTGGCATTACCTCATTCCTCCCATCGTCATGCCAAAGCCGAAGGCCTGGCTGCCTTTCAGCTCATCCTCCGGCTTGATAAAGAAGCGATCGCTGCTATCCCAAAAGCTAAGATACAGCTCACCGTCCTCTACCTTGATTTCCCGCTGCTCCAGCCCCTCGCCCCAGCCATCACTGAATTGAGAAGAGAGCCATTCGGTAAGCTCCGCAAGCTCAGAGGGGGAAAGCGTGCCATGAGTTTGCAACTCGGTCACGCCCCACAGCTCGCCATTCCATTCCTCCACAGAGGGATTAATGCTGTGTACCTTTGGGCTGAGATCGTCATCGAGGTAAACGGCGAGGCCACGCTCGCCCTCGCTGGGCAGCTTTTCTTTTTCGATGAGTGCAAGGATTTCATCCTCATATTCTAAAATCTCACCGGCGGATAAATCCTCCCGATAATCGTCAAGATCGCCCCATTCGTTTTTTCGGTAGATATGAGGAAAGAGAGGGCTAAATAACCGTAGGGTTTGCAGTTCATTTTTCATGGTGCATCTGTCCTTTCATTTTGATTTCGGGCAACAAAAAAAGCGGCTGTGTTTTTCAGTTACGAAGAACACAGCCGCTTCAAAATTGCCCTGCAGGGTATTGGCTTTATTAAATTGTTTGCCGGACTGATTCCAGCCTAAAACGAGAAACACCCCGCTTTCTTGTTAAAAAGCGAGGTGCATCTATGAAAAACGAGGGCTTTGAATTCTTCATTCAAAACCCTCGTCAGGCCGCATAAACACTGGCTTTTTCAGCCCTGCATCTATTTTGACCTAATCTTCTGGTGCGGGCGAAGGGACTTGAACCCTTACACCAAAGGTACTGGCTCCTAAGACCAGCGCGTCTGCCATTCCGCCACGCCCGCATATCTCATTCCATTCGTTTTGACTGCAATTTGTCACACTGTATTCGAATGAACTTATATATTATAACGAAAGCAGGATTTCTTTGCAAGAGAAACTTTCATACGCGCCTGAAAATATTCCAAACGCGTATAAAATCATTGTTTTCTCTCAAATCACAGGGGCAGAATCCCCTGTTCCAGCATAGACTGCGCTGCCAGCATGGCGCCCAGCTTGCCGCTGTGGAAGTTCAGACCACCCTGCATCCAGACTGCAAACGGCTCGCGCAGGGGCGCATCCGCCGAAAGCTCGATGGAAGCCCCGAGCGTAAAAGCGCCGGCCGCCATAATGACCTCACAGTCATAGCCGGGCATATCCCACGGTTCGGGCGTCACAAAGGAATCGACCGGAGCGCCCTTCTGAATCCCGCGGCAAAACGCGATGAGCGCTTCCTTCTCCCGCAGCAGCACCGCCTGAATAATATCCGCTCTCGGCTCGTCCCATCTTGGCGTCACATCATACCCCAGGCTGGAAAAAAGCGCCGACGCGAAAGCGGCGGTTTTCAGCGCCTCCCCCGTTACATTCGGCGCGTGGAACGCACCGAGGAACAGCTCGCGGTTATTGCCGAGGGTACAGCCGACCTCACGCCCGGTGCCAGGGGTGGTTAAACGGTAGGAGCAGCTTTCCACCAAATCACGCCGGCCTGCGATATAGCCGCCGGTAGGCGCGATGCCGCCGCCGGGGTTTTTGATCAGGGAACCTGCCATCAGATCCGCGCCGTGCTGGGTGGGCTCTTCAGTCTGGACAAACTCGCCGTAGCAATTGTCCACCATCACGATGCAGCCGGGTGCGCGGCGCTTGGTGATTTCCGCAATGCGTTCAATATCCTTCACAAACAGCGACGGGCGCAGGTTATACCCGCGCGAACGCTGAATGTACACCATCTTGAGGCCGGGATGTATCCGGTTCTCCATTTCTTCATAGTCCGGCGTGCCGTCCTCCTTCAGGTCAAGCTGCTCGTACTTCACGCCGAATTCCTTGAGCGAACCGTTGCCGTTCCCGGTGATTCCCAGCACGCCTCGCAAAGTATCGTAGGGAATTCCCGTTACACTCAACATCGTGTCGCCGGGGCGCAGAACGCCGAACAGCGCGACCGTAAGCGCATGCGTGCCGCTGACGAAGTTGGCACGCACCAGGGCATCCTCTGCCCCGAGTGCATAAGCGTATACCTCATCGAGCGCGTCGCGACCGCGGTCACCGTAGCCGTAGCCGGTCGTGCCGACAAAATGGCTTTCACTCACCCGCGCGCGGTTAAACGCCGCCAGCATTTTCTGCTGGTTGTAGCCGGTGACTTGATCGATCTGACGAAATACCGGCTCAAGCCGCTGCATTGCCTGCTCGGACGCGGAAAGGATTCTATCATCCAACTGAAAAAACGGATAGTTCATCATACTGTTTGCTCCCTTATGTTTCTGATCTGATGGGATACCCCGTGGACGATCCCACGATTGGCCGGTTCTCTCATCCGGCCCGGTATCCGCTTGCCCCAATCGACAGCGGTTACCAAAAATCCAGCTCGGCCCACCGGCCCGCCGAAGAAAAGGCCAGCGACCGATAAAACAGGCCGGCCTGCTCATTTTCACACAGTACATACACTGCTCTGGGCAACAGGCGCAAAAGCAGGGCACGGACGACTACACCGCCAAGACCCCTGCGGCGAAAATCGGGATGTGCTGCCACCGCCGACAAAACGGCATCTGTTCCTGTGATGCTGCCGGCCATGGCACAGGCAGCCAGCCTGTCCGAAAAAATCACGCTCTGCGTCAGGCATGCTCCATGGCGCACGCGATGGGAAACATCGAGATAAAACGGTTCAAACTGCTCGGCTTTTTGTTCCCCGCACTCGCACAGCAGGGAAAACAGCTCGCGAACCGGTACTTCATCCAGCAGCTTTACACCGTTCTTTGTTACGGATTGCTCTATGGCCGGGGAGCAGACAAACATTTCTCCCGCTCTGTTTGACGCTCCATACAGAGCATGTGCCGCGCTCTCCTCACAGAGAAGAGTGCGGCACCCGGCAGCGGACAGGAATTCTTTCAGCTCGTCCCTGTCCGCCGTGCTTTTCAAATGCAGAACCACGGCGCCATCCAGCGAGGATACGGCGGCGGTTATTTCTCTCCGCTCGTTCGTCTGCAACCAGAAGCAGGCAAACGGCAGCGAAAGGCCGTAAGCCCGCTGCAAGCCAGCAATTTTGCACCCGAACGGACTGCCCTCACAAAAACGCTCCAGCGAGGGAATCTCTTCTTCCGTGACCAGACGAATCACTGCGCGTTCTCTCCTGCCGCGATGCGCACAGCCAGTTCACGCACCAGACGCTCGGTGTCGTGGTAATCCTGCTCTGCGATCAGGCTCGCAGGGCCGTGCAGATAGCGGCACGCGATGGAAACCGCGATGGTTCTCACGCCGCTACGCGTCGTGTGAATCGCACCCGCGTCGTTGCCGCCCGCTACCGCCTGCTTTGTCTGGCAGGGAATCTTTTGTTCTTCGGCAAGCTTCATAGCCAGGTCGAAATAAGGCTTGTCATAAATCGTACGGCGGTCCATAAAGGAGAGGACCGGCCCCTGCCCCACATGGCACACCTGCCGCTCCGGCTCCACGCCGGCAATATCTCCCGCGGTGGTGGTCTCCACCACAATTGCCGCCTGCGGATCGACCGTATAGGCCGCGACCGCCGAGCCGCGCAGGCCGACCTCTTCCTGCACGCAGAACACGAAGGTCATATCATACGGCAGCTCTTCCTTGATCATGTCGATCAAAATGGCACAGCCCGCGCGGTCATCCAGCGCGCGGGAAATGATCGTGCCGCGCTCGCGATGGAATCCCGCGTCGAAAGCAATGAAATCCCCGGGCGAGACATAGCATTCCGCGTCGGCCTTGTCCTTGGCGCCGATATCGATGTACAGATCTGAAACAGGCACCGATTTGCCTTTCTCTTCCCCTTCGAGCAGATGAATGGGCTTTGCGCCGATGACACCCGAAACCGTTCCGCCCACCAGAACCGGCTTTGCGCACAGAACCCGGCGGTCGATCCCGCCGACCTCTGCAAATTTGAGCAGGCCGTTTTCGCCGATGTGCGTCACGATCAGGCCTACCTCATCCATATGGGCACTGAGCATCAGCCGAACGGACGGCTCCTTTGCACCCTTTTTAAATGCGATGATATTTCCCAGGGCATCCTTCTGCACTGTAGTCGCAAATGGGGAGATCTCTTCTAAAATAACGTCAGCTACCTGCCGTTCACGACCCGATATGCCATGAAGCTCGCAAAGCCGCTGCAAAAGCGTTATATCTGCCATACTTTCCCCTCCCTGATATACGCGGCCAAAAGCTTCGCCGTATTTTCAATGTCCACGATATCGATCACCTCTACCGGCGTGTGCATATAGCGCAGCGGAACCGAGGCCAGCGCGCACCGCACGCCGGAACGCGCCGTTCCGATGGAATCCGCGTTCGTGCCGGTCGTACCACCCATGACTTCGTACTGGAACGGTATTTCACGCTCCTTTGCCAGACGAACCAGCTCATCGGTCATTTCCTGATCGAGCGTGGGGGCAATGCCGACCATCGGCCCCGCGGACATTTTTCCGCTTTTCTGCTCCGGCACGCCGGGCTGCCCGGCGAAGCTGACATCCACGGTGATCGCCTCGGTGGGGTCGTGCGCAAACGCGCCCGTTTTGGCCCCCTGACCGCCTACCTCCTCGCGGGTGCTGAGCAGGATGGTCACGGAGCAATTCAACTCTTCTTTCGCCAGCAGCTCTGCACAGCGGATCATCGTGCAGACGCCTGCGCGGTTGTCGAGCCCGGCGGCGGTAAACCTGCCGTTCAGAAGAGTGCGGGGCGTGATCTCCCACAAAATCCGGTCGCCCGGAGTGACCAAACGTTCCGCTTCTTCTCTGCTCAGGCCGACGTCGACATACATTTTGTCAACCGGCTCTACCTTTTCCTCGCTGCCCTCCACCAGATGCGGCGGCAGGCAGCACACCACACCGCGCAGAAGCTCGCGGCCAAACACCGTTACCGTGGTGCCGGGCAAGGCGCGGCGGTCCACACCGCCGCAGGCGGCCAGGCGCAGAAAGCCCCTCTCTGTAATGCCGGCCACCAGAAGGCCGATCTGATCGATGTGCGCGTCCAGCAGAATCCGCCGCTTTGCCCCCGAATCGCCCATCTGGCAGACGAGATTCCCCAGCGGATCGTAAGAAATTGCCCCGTATTGTTTCAGCTCCTGTTCCGCCGCTTTGACCGCGGCCTCCTCCGCACCGGACATCCCGGGCGCGGAGCAAAGGCGAAACAGGAGCTCCTGCAAATGTTCCATGCTTATTCCTCTTTCTTTTTTGTTCCCGGCAGCGCGTTCACCAGCTGCTTAAAGTGGTAGCCGCGCACCTCAAAGCTTGTATATTGATCAAAGCTCGCGCAGGCCGGTGAGAGCGACACGATATCGCCGCTCTTTGCCGCCTCATAGGCGGCCAGCACAGCCTCCTCCATCCCGCTGACCCGCAGGATCTCCGGGTGGCCGGGCTGGTACTCAGGCGCCGCTTTGACGCTTTCTTCAATCTTATCCGCCGTCTGACCCATCAGGATCAGCAGCTTCACTTTTTCCACGATCGCTTTGCCCAGCTCTTCAAACGGAAGATGCTTGTCATAACCGCCCGCGAGCAGGATGATCTTATCCGGATAGACGGACAAGGTTCCGCTGATGGTGCGGGTAGGGCTGGTGCCGATGGAATCGTTGTAATATTTGACTTCGCCGAGCTCGCGCACCAGCTCCATGCGGTGCTGAACGCCGGAAAATTCCTTCGCGACCTTGCGGATGGATTCGGCGTCGACCTCTCCCCACACGGCGGAAATCGCCGCTAAGTAATTTTCTACATTGTGCATCCCGGGGAGCCGGATGTCGGAGGCGGGCATAATTTCGGTATCGCCCACTAAAATCATCCCGTCCTCGCGCAGCCACGCGCCATAGGTACTGGCGCGGCGGCGGCTGAACAGGCGAACCTGCCCGCGCACGGATTCCGCAAAGCTGGCAGCAATAGCGTTATCCGCATTGATGACCGCGCGGCTGAAGGCATTCTGGTGCCTCACGATATTCTTTTTGGCCTCTACGTATTCCGTCATGTCCTTATGGATGTCCAGATGGTTTGGCGAAACGTTCGTCACCACCGCCACATCGGGGCTTTTGCGCATCGAAATCAGCTGAAAGCTGGAAAGCTCGACCACCGCCACGTCGCCCGGCCCGATGGACGCGATTTCGGGCAGCAGAGGCTTGCCGATGTTCCCGCCAAGATGTACTGTTTTCCCCGTAGACTCAAGCAGCTTTGAAATAATGGTGGTTGTGGTAGTCTTGCCGTCGCTGCCGGTTACCGCATAGATTTTGCAAGGGCAAAGATCGAAGAACACTTCCATCTCCGACGTGACGGCACGCCCTTCTTTTCTGGCCTGATCCAGCTCCGGCAGAAAAAACTTCATCCCCGGCGTGCGGAAAATCATGTCCGCATCCAGGTTCTTTAAATAATCCTCGCCCAGGCAAAGCTCTGCGCCCAGCTCCTCGAGCTGCCTTGCCGTATCGCCCAGCTGTTCTCTTTGGCGGCGGTCGCGCGCCTGCACCTTTGCGCCATGCTCTAAGAAAATCCGGATCAGCGGCAGATTGCTCCCGCCGATCCCGCAGAAGGCCACTTTTTTTCCCTGTAATCCCTCAAAAAAGGTCTGTACCCTGCTGTCCATACCCATCGCCCCCGCTTCTCTCACTCGGTTTCTTCTTCTGCCACACTTTTATTTGAAACGATATTTCTGTTTCTTTTCTCACCTTCGACGGGGAAAGAAACAACATTTTTTATTTTAGGAAACTGCTTCTACCTTATTATACTTACCAGATTTTTAAATATCAACCGAAATCCAATCTTTCAGCATGTCCGCGTAAGATTTAAAGGCGGAAGGCAGCGTGTATTGCTCCAAAAGCTCCCGATACGTCGCCCAGACAAATTCCCCGAACGGGCGCGGGACCCGGGCCGCATACGCCGTCATATGCCATTCGCGGTGCGTAAAGATGTGTTTTGCCCTCGGCAGAGGCTGCACAGTAAATTCCGAAAGGCCCCATTCGCGCAGCTGATCTTCAGCCCCCTCAGGGGTAAATACCTCGGACACGCCGGGAAGCTCCCACAGCCCGGCCAAAAGCCCTTTCGCTGGCCGACGGCGCAGCGCCACCCGATCCTCCGTACACAGGAGGAACACCGTGCGCTCTTCTATCACCCGGGGGCGCTTCGCCGTCTTTACCGGCAGCTCGGCGGCAATCCCTTCCCGGTAAGCGGTGCACAGGCCGTTTAAAGGACACAGCAGGCACAGCGGCGCGCCGTTCGGCAGGCAGACAGTAGCCCCAAGCTCCATCAGCGACTGATTGAAATCCCCCACCCGTTCCGGCAGGATTTCGCGCACCGTTTTGGTAATCTGACGTTTTACCGCGGCGTCCTTCATATCGCGGCGGTCTGCCGTCAGGCGCGATATCACGCGCAGCACATTGCCGTCCACCGCGGGGACACGAATCCCGAACGCGATGGAGGCCACTGCGCCCGCCGTATACTCGCCGAAGCCCGGCAGGGCCAGAAGCGCATCGAACGATGCGGGAACCTGCCCGCCGTACTGCTCTTTCATTACGAGCGCGGCGCGCTGCAGATTGCGGACGCGGTTGTAATACCCAAGGCCCTCCCAGAGCTTGAGCAGCAGCTCCTCCGGCGCGTCGGCCAGTGTTTCCACCGTGGGCAGGGCCGATAAAAAGCGCTCGTAATAGGGCTTTACCGCTTCCACCCGCGTTTGCTGCAGCATGATTTCAGACACCCACACGCGGTACGGCTGCGGATTTTCCCGCCACGGCAGCACGCGGGCCGCCTGATCGTACCAGGAAAGAAGCGGCTGAACAATTTTGTTTAAATCGAGCGATGCACTCAAAGAGGTTCCCCTTTCTGCCAAAACAGCCGGCAGAAACTGTGTTCCGCCGGCTGATGATCTCCGTTTTATGTTTTCCGCAGAAAAACAACTTATCCCTTGCGGAAATACGGTTTGTCGGACAAAAATTGGTCCGCGGGCTTTTTCGATGTGTGTTCTCTGGTCAGCAGGGGGCGCGGCGGCTCACCCTTTTTGCGCGGGCCGGGAGAAGTGAGATAATCCTCTTTTTTCTCAGCAGGCGGCGCGCTTCGGCGCTCCGGCTGACGCTCCAAACGTTCTCTGGGGGCACGGCGGGCGGCGTCTTTTCCTGCGGCTTCGCGCGTTTCAGCGGGTTTGGCGGCGTTTTGCTCTCTGGCCGCGTGTGTTTCCGTTTTTACAACAGCTGGCTCCTGCTGCACGCGTCTGTCCGCAGGTTTGGGAGTATGCGGCCCTTTGACCGCCTGTCTTTTCGGCTCGGCAGCTTTCTTTTCCGCAGGTTTTGCGGAAGTGGATTCTGCTCGTTCCGCCTGCGACGGACGGGCCGCGGCATCCTTACGCCCCTTTCGCTGCTTTGTTTTTGCCGGGGATTTCGGCTGTGCCTGCTGCTTCTGCGCATCGGGCGAAGATGCTTTCTCCGCCTGGCGCGGATGCTCCTGCCGCTGCGCGCCTTCACCCCGCTGTTTCTCTCGGTGCTGTGGCTGCTGCGCACGCTGCGGGCGCGGCGTCGGCTGCTTGGGCGGCGTCAGCGTGAACACCTGCATCGGGTAGGGATGATCCTCCACAACCGGAACCGGCTTGCCGATCAGCGCTTCAATGTCTTTCAGATACGGCTTTTCATCGATATTGCAGAACGAGATTGCCGTCCCGTCGAGCCCCGCACGGCCGGTACGGCCAATGCGGTGCACATATGTTTCGGGCACGTTCGGCAGATCGTAGTTGATGACATGGGAAAGCTCGTCGATGTCGATGCCGCGGGCAGCGATATCAGTTGCCACCAGAACGCGGATCTGGCGGGCTTTAAAGCTGGAAAGCGCCTGCTGGCGCGCCGTCTGTGATTTGTTGCCGTGAATGGCCTGCGCCTGAATCTTTGCGCGGGCAAGCTCGCGGGCCACACGGTCTGCTCCGTGCTTGGTGCGCGTAAACACCAGGGCAGACTCGATTTCGGAGTGTTTGAGCAGATCGATGAGGAGCTTCGGCTTATTGCCCTTGTCCACAAAATACACGGACTGCTCGATCGCATCCGCCGTGGAGGAAACCGGCGCGACCGCCACCTTAATGGGTTCGACAAGCAGGGAATCCACCAGCTCCGTAATTTCGGGCGGCATCGTCGCTGAGAAAAACAGCGTCTGCTTTTGTTTCGGCAGACGGGTGATCACACGCTTTACGTCGTGAATAAAGCCCATGTCGAGCATTCTGTCGGCTTCGTCCAGAACAAAAATCTGAACCGCGCCTAAATCGATAAAGCCCTGCTGAATCAAATCATTCAGGCGGCCGGGCGTCGCGACAAGGATGTCTACTCCCCTGTTCAGACTGTTTACCTGCGGCACCTGCGAAACGCCGCCGAAAATCACCTCGCTGCGCAAAGGCAGGTACCGCCCGTAGGCGCGCAGGCTTTCGCCGATTTGAATGGCGAGCTCACGCGTCGGGGTGAGAATCAACGAACGAATGGCACGCTTCTGCCCCTTAGGCACAGGCGGCTGCGCGTTCAGCGTTTGCAGAATCGGCACGGCAAACGCGGCCGTTTTACCGGTTCCCGTTTGCGCACAGCCCAATACATCACGGCCCAAAAGGGCAGGCGGAATCGCTTTTTCCTGAATGGGAGACGGCGCCTCGTACTGCTCCTCCTGCAGCGCTTTCAAAATAGGCGCAATCAAATTGAGTTCCTGAAAATTCATATACTGTTTAATTCCTTCCTAAAAAGCCGCCGGCCCGCCCAAGAGGCGCTGGCCCAGCCCTTAATCTTCTGAATCTATTACGGGAATCAGATATTCCATCTTTTACGGTCGGTGGAAACCAACTGATTCATCCTCAAGCGGCAGGCATATTCCTCCACTTCAAGTTTCAAGCTCTCTCAGCCGTCGGCAGCTTGCTGCCGCTCACAGCGTGAGGTTCTAACAGACAGAGAAAGCGGCCGCCACCGCCTACAGCGTGTGGTTCGCCGCTTCAAAACGCCGGCTCTCACCGGCTATTGTTTTGCCGGATAATAGATAATTATACCGCTCTTTGGGGCGGAAAGCAAGAACAACCGGCTTAGGGGTCTCTTCGTCCCGTGCTTTTTGCCTTTTTCTGCTCCAGTCAAACACGGAAAAAAACGCCGGAAACACCCGATTCTCTGCGCAAAAACAGCCGGCATTTGGCCGGCTGCTGCCCTATGACGCTGATCCGATTATAAAAACGGAATCTGCAGATTGGGGTTTGTGATCTCCTGAATCGGCACGCCGTAATACTCCTTGCGGTACTGCGCGATGGAATAGGAAAGATTCGCGGCAATTCGCTGTGTGTTGTGCATGATCCAGTCTGCGTCGCGCGGGTAATCGTGGAACGCTGTCTGCACCAGCAGCGCGGGCATTTCAGGGTACGCCATCTCCGTTAAGGTCTGGTTATTTGCCAGCTTGATCTTGTCTGCCTCGGGGTAAATAAAATTATTTTTTACGATCTGGGCCCAAAGCCCGCTCATGGGATGATTGGTCTGGTAATAAATGAAGCAGCCGTTATACTGCCCGGAGAGCGCCTCCGGCGCGGCATTGGAGTGAATGGAAAGATACAGGGTACAGTTGTTCTGCACGGCCTGCTTCGCGCGCTCCTGCAGCATCGTGCCCCACTCGCTCGCGGGAACCTGTGCGCTCGACGGCGCAATAATGGTCTCTATGCCGTATTCATGCAGATACTGGGCCATCCAGTTCGCGATCTGCCGCATATAATCCTCTTCGGTTTTTCCATCGGGATACAGATTATAGTACTGCGGCGACGGACTGAGATACACGCGGAACGCAGGCTGCTCCGTCTTGGTACTCGCACTCGACCTCATAAGCGCTTCACTGCCGGCTGCCTGCGACGCTTCGGCGGCAGCCACATGCGTGCCCCCCATACAGAACAGCATTCCCGCAGTGAGCAGAAGGCTCATCATTCGTTTCAGCATTGTCACTTCCCCCTGTAAAGACGACACGATATACTTCATTTTATTATATCGGCTTGTCCGCGAAATATAATTCTTTAAAAGGATTATATTTCCTGACTTCTCAGGATTTTACAGAAAAATCCTGAGAGCGCCCGCGGCAGCCGTTGCTTTTCAGGAACAAATCTTTTATAATCAAAAGAAAACGACGGATTCTCATCCGGTGAAGGAGAACGCAAATGATCGGAATTATCGGCGCGATGCCCATTGAAGTTGAGGGACTAAAAAGCAGACTGCAAAATCCGCAGACAGAAATACTGGCGGGTCTGGAATTCTGCAAGGGGACGCTGTCCGGTGTGGAATGCGTCATCGCGCACTGCAACCCCGGCAAGGTGAACGCCGCGCTGTGCACGCAGCTGATGATTACCCACTACCAGCCCCGCCTGGTGATTAACAGCGGAGTGGCGGGCGGAATCGGCGAGAGCATTCACATCGGCGATCTGGTGATTTCTACCGCTGTGGTACAGCACGATATGGACACCTCCCCGCTGGGAGACAAACGCGGCTATTTGTCCGGTATCGGGCTGATCGATATCCCCGCTTCGGAGAAGCTGGTTCAGCTGCTCGGGCGAACGGCTCCGGAGGTTTACAAGGGCGCGGTACATACGGGCGT
>OFCQ01000187.1_pt1 | contig 40202 bp, 34 predicted proteins | sample 1520861 | NCBI WGS metagenome assembly OFCQ01 (sample SAMEA2699036, study PRJEB24076) | metagenome | biome: Human gut stool | place: Spain | collected 2012-11-21 | reverse complement strand
AGAAGGATTACTGGTTGTTATTAACTTGGGAATGTATACCGGAAAAAAATATAGATAATAAGATAGTTGAAGATTTTAAGGTATATATACTACATAGTTTTAAGAAAAAGTATCCTATAATACCAACAACTCAGGTTTTAATACGTTATAGTGAACGAGATAATGAGCTAAAAGAAAAAACAATTAAGACAATTGCATCTAATCCAGAATTTTCGGCAAGATTTTTAGATTATGTATATATAAATGATAATGAGGATGTTATTAAATTTTTTGCAAATGATATTAACTCATTAGTACGTATTTATATAAGTGCTCTAGTATTTCCTAGTCATATTGATTATAGCGGTCATCTTTTCGCAAAGATATTTGAGCAACAACCTACTATTTGGAATAAATACATAGATTGGATTAAGATTAAAGATAATATAGCTAGAGATAGTAATGCAAATAAAATCTTTGAATTTATTTGGTCTGTTGATAAGTGGAGAGAATATGTGGAGTATGCATTTAAAGTTCTTGTAGATAATGACAAGTTATTTTATATCAAAACTTCAGTGAAGTTACTATTTGCAAAGACAACTGACGAAACTATATTTGAAAGAAAAAAAACATGGTTGATTGAAAAACTACGCGAAAATATTGTAGATATTAGAAAATGTAAAAAATATATTGGTATAGTTGTAAACTTTCTTCCAGACTGGAAATTGGTATATATTGTTGAGTTTTTGCAATTCAACAAGAACCTAGAAGAGTTTAAGCAAATCTCTTTATTTTCTTCATTTCCTTCATTATGCACATATTCGGGAAGTGAAATTCCACTAGTTATAGAGAAAATAAATTTTCTTAAATCATTAAAGTCTAATCTCAAGGGTATCGATTACATTGATCATAGAAAATATATCGAAGATTATTGTATGAAGCTTGAGGAGTACAAAGAAAAAGTAGAATTAGAAGAATATCTTGAAAATGCTGATTATGCTTAATGAATATTGTTGACTTGTGGAAGGGGAAAGTATGGAACTAGTTAAATTTATTGCCGTAGGAGAGAAACAGGTTATATCAGATTATCATGAATACGTAGATAGGATATTGATTGAGCTTCGTAAACAAGGATATATAGGCGAATATAAGGCAGAGCCTGAGGTTGCTGATTGCCCTAGTAGGATTTGCATATCTACTTATGAAGAAGATTGTATTGTGGACTTATTTTTTGAGTTTAATACATTTAAAAATGTAAAACAGTTGATGATAGATATAAAATCTGATAACTATGAGGTTGATATTAACAAGAGCTATCTCGAAGACCTTAAATTAGATATAAAAAAAATAATTGTCAAAGATTGGGATAAATTAGTTTGGTTGTTTGATGCGGATGCATATATTTTATCTAGTGATTTGTATAGCTGTTTTTATGTTACAGAGAATAAAATTAGAAGATTTATCAATGAATTTATGGTTAAGACCTTTGGAATAAATTGGTGGGATATTCTATCAGATCAAGCGATAAAAAATAAGTATGAATCTAGATATGTAGGTTATAAAACAGTTGTACCGGGATTTAATAATGTGGATGATCACTTGTTATCTATTGATGTTGGTGATTTATTTAAAGTCTTAACGATGAAAAAAATGGTATGGACTCCATCTTATGATAAGGATATTGAAGTTTTAATATCTGGTGTAATTGCGGGTAATGAGTGCAAAATAATTGAAAAAATCCAAAAACAATTAACTGTCCAAGAGGATTTTTGGGAGAAATACTTTAAGGACTATTTTGATACTGATTTTTTTAAAAGTTATAGAGATTTTGAGTTAAATAGAAATCATGTTGCTCATAATAAAATTTTGGATAGACCTGGATATAATTATATCCGAAAATCGATAGGTAAAATTGATAAGTGTTTTGATGATGCATTAGTAAAACTTTATAAGAATGAAAAATCAATTGAACAATTACAAGTAGAAGTACAAAAGTATAAAGAGTTATTAATTGAAACTAAGCAGAATGATTCAGGTATAACAATTCGTAATCGTAACAGAATAATTAGTGTGTTTGAGGAAGCTCTTGAGGAAAAATTTGTTGATGTAGAGGAGGCTTTACGGTTTAGACAAGATATTGAACTTTCTAGAATAGGATTTGATTGTGATAGGTGTTCGGGGATATTATTTTCAGCAAATTCTAAATTTTATAATAAAAAACTTGATTTTTTTTACTCAATGGATATTAATGAAGACGAAGGCGCTGAAAGTATACTAACAATAACATGCCTATGTAGACCAAATGGTGATGATGAAGCTATACCGTTAGAGGATTTTAAAGTTACTATTTCTTATACTAATGGTGAAGTAGAATATAATAATGAAGAAGGCTATTATATGCCAATTACTAATGATGGAATTTCTGAATCTGATTTAGATAATTATTTAGATGAAGTAATTGACTTTATAAACGTAGAACTTGAGAGTCTTAAAGACTATGTGGATTCAGTAAGTTATGAGAGGGTAAAAGATGGAGGAAGTTCACCTGTTGCTGATGGAGTTTATTGTGATGAATGTGAAACAGATTATATATGTATTGATGAAAGTATAGCAGAAGTAGGCATATGCTTAAATTGTGGAGCACATTATAAGATTTCTGAATGTGAAAGATGTGGTCAATACTTTATTGATTATGAAGATGCCGAGATTAAAATATGTGATCAATGTAAGGAGTATTATGATAGAGAATAGTATATGTGTTGAGTTTTATTGTTTTCTAGAATTTGAAAATAAGGTAGATAAATGTGTTAAATAATAGAAAGTAATAATAGTAATACTTACTATAGTCTGTAATTAGATGGGTTACATCCTAAGGTTCGTTAGATATAATTGAATGAGTCCTAATATGAGTGATTTAGATTTTATTATTTGCTGTACAGTTACTTTCTTCAGCAAAAAGAAAAGAACTCCACCGAATTTAAATAATGGCATATGCTATTCTCATTTTGTTATAAAAGGTACTGAGGAATATCTTGGTGTCAACTTTATTAATGGTGAAGGGGTTGTAGAATCTATCTTTCAACAAATCGTATGGGAGTAAATAGCTATGGGCTATAAAAATGTTTGTATCAATTGTAGGATTTCCTTATCAGAGGGCACCAATTACGAGTTATTTAATACCAATAAAACTTGGCCCACATGCAAAGGCAAAATGTACTTTGTACACGAAAAGTTCAAAGCTCCTAAAGAATTCAATGATAAATAATGGAAGATTATAGAGTATTTGTTACTAAGTGGCTATGACTTCTGCAATCCTTATTGTGGTTCTAATAGGGCAAAAGAGTTTATTCGTAACATGACGAATTTAGACTAAATTAGGAGGTTTCCTATGGCACAACAATTACTTGATTTTACTTTTTGGAATGAGCAGTGGAAGCAAGGTTATTACGATCGTGAAAAAGGTGTCCAAGCGAATCCTTTAATAGAGTATTGGGATAAGCGGGTTAATCATTTTTATCTCATGCGTAAAACAGTGATTACGACTTTGGTCGTAAGGTGTACGCTGCGTTGATTGGTGTGTTGACTGCTGATTCTATTATGCTAGATATAGGGGTCGGGCTAGGTTCATTTATGATTCCCTTTGCTCAACATATTAAAGCTGTCATCATGGCCATTGAGCCTTTCAAAGGGATGGTAGAGGTTTTAAAAGAAAATGCTAAAGAGGCTAGTGTAGGTAATTTCAATATTATTGAAGAGCTAATTCAGGACTTACCTCAAGATGACTCTTCTGATTTTCAATTTGACCTTGTAGCCATATCTTTTGTATTTTGGATTTTTTCTGATGTGTGGTCTCGATTTTTACAAATGGAGAAATATTCCAAAGGTTATTGTGCCATCGTAGCAGGCATTCCTGATTGGAAGAACCCTCGAGAAGCTAGTAAATCTGATGTACAAGAGTTCCAAATCTTCTATAATATGTTGCTTTTACAAGGGAGATCGCCTAATGTAAGCGTCATCGATTATAGATGTGAGTGCACAGTAGAAGCTAAAATAGAGTGTAGAGAAATCATTTATAAATAGTATGATGGTGATTTAACGTCAGAAGCAGAAGCGAAAATTCGGAAAGATGTTATGGCAAGCGTCATCGATAATAAATGTTTGATTTCCTCTCGGACTGCCATAATCTGGTAGAATCAAAAGGAAATTGTTAGTGCTTAGTTTAATAATTAAGCTAATAGATTATGATATCTATTGGCTTTTATATTGTATCGGAAAATTGGTATACTGATTTTAAGTTAATCGATTTTATATTTTGGATGTTAGTTTGTAAAAATGAGGCTCTATGAAAACTACAAAATCTTTTGGCAATCATTCCAAATATTCCCTCCATGATGCGCGGGTACAGAAAATAGAATACGCAGATGATGATTTGATCCTTACCTTTGAGTATATATTCTCTTATGAGAATGGTGTTGAACAAACTCATAAGGCTCAGGTTGTGTTTGAGACGTGCGATATAGATTTTTTTGAAATTCTCGTGTTTAATAATACAATGCTAGATACTTTCACAGGTAAAAGAATTGAGTTACCTCAGTATCAACAGGATTATAGTGAAAGTGAATTCGAGGTCATTACGGAGACCTATAATTGGGGACACGCTGTATTGCAAGGTTGGTTATGGACGGAAGGTAATCCCGTACACTGTATAATGAACATATACTTTAAAGGTGATATGGTATATGTAGTTGAATGAGGCCTGAGATGAGCAATTTAGATTTTACTATTAGCTGCACCGTTACATTCTTCAGTAAGAAGAGAACGAGTCCACCGAATTTAAATTATGGAATGTACTATCCTCATATCGTTATAAAAGGTACTGAGGAGTATCTTGGAATTAACTTTATTGATGGTGAAGATGTCATCTTTGATAAACCGATTCAAGCGAATGCTTTGCCAGTATATGAAACGGTAGATTATTCTGCTATACAAGTAGGTGCAGAGTTTCTTATCATGGAGGGTGGCAATATTGTTGGTGAAGGGATTGTAAAAGCTATCTTTCAACATAAACCATATGGGAGTAAATAGTCATGGGTTATAAAAATGTATGTGTAAACTGCCGGATTTCCTTGTCAGAGGGCACAAACTACGAGTTATTTAACAGAAATAAAACTTGCCCTACGTGCAAAGGTAAAATGTACTTTGTGAACGAGAAGTTCAAGGCTCCTAAAAAATCTAATGACAAAGAATGGAAGATTATCGAGTATTTGTTGTTGAGCGGCTATGACTTCCGCAATCCTTATTGTGGACATGAGCAATGCATTTATTTTGAGTTCCCTAAGAACCTGCAAGAGGCAGAAGAGTTTATCCGAGAAATGAGGAATTTAGACTAAGTCAGGAGGTTTCGTATGGCACCGCAAGTTATCGATTTTTCATTCTGGAATGAAATGTGGAAACAAAGTTATTATGATCGTGAGAAAGGGATTCGAGCGAATCCATTATTAGAGTATTGGGACAAGCGGGCCAATGATTTTTCTCTTATGCGTAAAAGCAATGACTATGACTTTGGTCGAAAGGTGTATGCTGTGCTTAGCCATGTTTTGACATCCGACTCTACCTTGTTAGATATAGGGGCTGGTCCGGGTTCCTTTACGATTCCTTTTGCTCAACATATTAAATCTGTTACCGCTATCGAGCCCTCTAAGGGCATGGTTGCAGTCCTTAAAGAAAATGCCAAAGAATTAGGTGTAGAGAACTTTAACATCATTGAAGAAATGGTGCAGGACTTACCTCAAGATGGATCTTTTGACTCCCAATTTGATGTAGTGGCTATTTTTTTAGTACTTTGGATGTTTCCTGATGTGTGGCCTCGAATTTTACAAATGGAGCAATACTCAAAAGGCTATTGTGCCATTGTGGCTGGTATTCCTGATTGGAAGAATCCTAGAGCAGCAAGTAAATCTGATGTAGAAGAATTCCAGATTCTGTACAATATGTTGCTTTCACAAGGGCGATTCCCTAATGTAAGCATCATTGATTATAGATGTGAACGCACTGTAGATGACGAAATCGAGTGCCGAAAGATCATATACGAACAGTACTATGGAGATTTAACGCCAGCAGCAGAGGAACAAATCAAGAAAGAAATCATAGCCAAATCTAAGGACAATAAATGTTTGATCTCCTCTCGCTCTGCTATAATTTGGTGGAATCCTAAGGAAGTTGTGTCACACAACTAAGATATAGTTGATAAATGGATTAGAAAAGGCAGTAGCATGATTAATATCGTTAAGGGCGATAGGGCGATTACCTATACTGAAGAAAAAAGCTTTACCCCTCAGCAGGTAGCAGAGTTGTTTCTATCTGTCCGTTGGGTGGTAGGCAAGTATCCAGACCGATTGCATAAGGCTCTGATAAATTCGTCGCGCGTGATTTCTGCTTGGAATGGTAATCGTTTAGTAGGGCTTATTCGAGTCATGGACGATAGCGAGCTTGTGTGCTTTATAAATTATGTACTGGTTCATCCGGACTATCGTGGCCGAGGTATTGCTGGCCATTTGCTAGAAATGGTGAAAGACGCCTACAAGTCGTATTTGTACATCAATGTTATGATTGGTGACAGCAAGAATGCTCCATTCTATGAGAAGCATGGTTTTAAAGTAAAGGAAAATTCCTTACCGATGCAATATCGCAATGTACCTAAATATACGAAAAAGTAAATAGAGACAAAGGCTACACAAGATCAAGGTGCCGATTTAATGATATAGTTTATAAATTAAATGGGGACATTACTAATCAATGTGTAGCCTTTGTTGTTTAAACATTATATACTTAAATGAGTAAATTAATACATTGTGTGTCTATTGTATAGAGTGGGAGGTATTATAAGTATGTTTACCTGGTTAAAAAATCTTTTTTCTTCTAATAAAGAATCTCTTGATTCTCATAAGAGTGTAGATACTACAAAGTCTGTCGAGCTAAATTCAGATTTATCGGATGATGAACTGGATCCTTGTACAATTGGGTGGGATGCGATTACTGCAGAATGTGAACGTGTATATCCTGGTCAAACAGATCCTATGCATTTTGGAACATTGATTAGCTGGCGGCTTGGTGGCGATAGCCCTCTTGATGGTATCAGCGTGTATGATGATGGAGATAATTGGCACTTTGTAACATATGGTTTGTCCGAGTTGTATGAAAAGGATAGCGAAGATCCTACAATCAGCGGTTACGGCATGGAGTTTACTTATCGCTTAGATAAAGCAAGTGCCAACGATGATGAAATCAGAAGTGTTTGTGGTGTATTACAACAAATTGCAAAATTTACTTTTACCGCTGGAGAAATTTTTAAACCTTATGAATATCTTTACAGTGGGCAAACAGAGGGCATAGACTCAAATAATAGTTCCAATATTGTTGGCTTTATTACTATTCCTGATGCAAAATTGCAAACTCTTGATACTCCTAATGGCAAATTAGAATTTGTAGAGTTCATCGGTGTGACTAACGAAGAATTACTTGCTGTAAAAGACAAGAAGATAACAGTACAAGAATTATATACGTTGTTGGGTACTGATGTAACATCTTATAATAGAAATGCGGTTCTCGAGTATAATGATGCTGAATAATAACTATTAGTAATATTATAGAAATTAATTGGTAAAAAGAGATTCAAGAACATTTAATCTTGATTGGATTTTGATAAAATAAGCTGAAAGCCTTGCATAATAGGGGGCTTTCTTTTTTTTATTAATAGTGATATAACCAATATTGATTATAGCTGTACCCCTATATGTTTATTGACACTGTATATCCCTCATGCTACGATGAGGAAAATCACATATGATTGGGTTAGGTGTCTATTGACTTAATAGAGAATTTGGTACAAGCCAAAGCGGTCACGCCACTGTAACAGCGAGGTACTTTGCATAGAGGGTGAAATGCTCTCGGTCACTGAAGTTTTTGGGAAGGCGCAAAGTAACGTTAAACTGGAGCCAGGAGAACTGCCTAATTAACAATTGCCGATTGACCTGCGAGAGACAGGGATGGGGATTGATATAGATGGATTTATACTAGCTATGCATAGTTGAAAGCTCATACTATATGCTAGCTTATTAGGCGTGGTAGTTAGTCTAACTGAGATGACAGCCCGTTTCCTCTTCGTGGGGAAACGGGTTTTTTATGTGCATTTATAGTGATAGTTTTAGTTGAGAGAAGAGGGATACTTATGTTTAAACAAAAGAAGTTTATGGTGTATTTAGTCACGGTTTTTCTTCTAATTGTGAGTATGCTCATCGCTGCATGTGGAGGCCCTGGTGAGACAAAGAAAGATACGGCACAGAATAACAAGCTTATCGAAATCACAGACGTAACAGGGCGTACGGTAACGCTTAAAAAGCCAGCAGAGAGAGTTGTCTTACAGTGGAGTGGTGCTGGTGGTCCATTCTTTACGATTTCCGCACTTATGGGCAAGGATACGCCAAAGGTTATCGCTGGTATGGATACATCTTTGCAGGATTACAGGGCGGATATGTGGAAACACTTCACTACGGAAATGCCTGAGTTAGCTAAGATTCCTGTAGTTGGTACCATCGGGGATAAAACATTTAATGCTGAGCAAGTTGTGGCATTAAATCCAGATGTTATTTTTATCCCTGTTGATTTGAAAGATCAGTATGAATCTGATGCAAAAGCAAAAATGGATGCTGCTGGTATCCAGACTATTTATATAGATTACCATGCAGAAAAACTGGAAAGTCATCAAAAATCTATTGAAGCTATTGGCAAAGCTTTAGGTAAAGAAGAACGTGCTGCAGAGATTAACAAGTTCTATACAGATCGTGTGACAAGAGTTCTCGATCGTGTTAGTAAAATTAACAAACCAAAACCAACAGTTTACCTTGAAGTTGGTATGAATGGTCCGGAAGAATTTGGTAATTCCTTCAGTAGCAATTATTCTTGGGGTGCCTTAGCGACTATGGCTGGTGGTGATGTAATCACAAAGGATGCTGTTAAGAAATCCTCTCCTATTAATCCGGAATTTATTCTAGAGAAAAACCCAGATATCATCATGATCATGGGTTCTTACTGGCCTAAAAAACCGACTTCTATGCGTTTAGGTTTTGAAGCAACCGAAGCATCATCTCAAGAGTTGTTGAAGGCGTTCACCACAGAGCGTCAAGGTTGGAGTGATTTGAAAGCTGTTGAAAACAAACAAGTTTATTCCGCGCATCATGGCCTTCCTCGCGAAGTATTTGATGCAGCAGTCTTTGAATATTTAGCAAAAACCTTCTATCCTGAAGAGTTTAAAGATGTAGATCCAGAAGCTACACTTAAAGAGTTCTATGACAAATTCTTGCCATTCTCTTATAGTGGCATCTGGTTTATGCATATGAATTAGGGTTGTGTTGTGTGTGAAGGAGCTAATGATGTAAAACCCAAATAAATGCTGTTATATATTGTGTTTATTAGAACTTATTAAGTTTGGAATCGAGGTATTCTATGGTTAAGAAAAAGAAATTTATGGCTTATCTTGCCACGGTGCTCCTGCTAGTTGTGAGCATGATTATGACAGCTTGTGGTGGTCCAGCAGATACGAAAAAGGATGCGGCACAATCTGGCAAACAAATTGAAATTACCGACGTAACAGGCCAAAAAGTTACGTTGAAAAAGCCAGCAGAACGCGTAGTAGTTCAATTGAGTGCTTCTGGTGGTGCGTTCTTGACTATGGCTGCGTTGCAAGGCAAAGATGTGGCTAAGACTATTGTTGGTATTGACCCTTATTTGAGTAAATTGCGTACAGATATGTGGGATCGCTACAAATCTGAAGTGCCAGAGTTGGAAAAAATTCCTCTCATTGGTAACGTAAATGATAAAACATTTGATGTGGAAAAAGTAATTTCCTTAAACCCAGATGTTATTTTCATGCCTTTATATTTCAAAGATCAATATGAAGCTGATTACAAACCTAAAATCGATGCAGCTGGCATTCCTACTATCTATATCGATTACCATGCTGAAAAGCTTGAGAATCACCAAAAATCTATCGAAGCTATCGGTAAAGCATTGGGTAAAGAAGAGCGTGCAGCAGAAATCAACAAGTTCTATACTGACCGGTTAACACGAGTTATGGATCGCATTAGCAAAATCAATAAACCAAAACCAACTGTTTACATTGAAACAGGTAACGAAGGTCCAGAAGGTTTAGGTTTTGCATATAGTGCAAACGTAGCATGGGGCGCATTAGCAACGCAAGTTGGTGGCGACCTTATTACAAAAGATGTAGTTCAAAAAGCAGGCCCTGTTAACCCAGAATTTATTTTAGAAAGAAACCCAGATATTATCATGATCATCGGTTCCTACTGGCCTAAGAAACCGACTTCCATGCGTTTAGGTTTTGATACAAATGAAACTAAATCTCAAGAGTTATTGAAAGCTTTCACCACAGAACGTCAAGGATGGCCTGAATTGAAAGCCGTACAAGACAAAAAAGTGTACTCTACTCATCATGGTTTACCTCGTGAAGTATATGATGTGGCAGTATTCGAATATTTAGCTAAAACATTCTACCCTGAAGAGTTTGCAGATGTAGATCCAGAAGGTACACTTAAGGAATTCTATGAAAAGTTCCTTCCATTCTCTTACGGTGGTGTTTGGTTTATGCATATGAACTAAAAAGGGGTTTTGTATAGTGACTGAAGTTAACAATCAGTACGATTATAAGAAGCAAAGTTATAAAAAGCTGTTGTTTATTATCATCGGTCTAATCATTTGTACGGTAAGTTTTGTTACCGATATTATTGTGGGCCCTGCATCACTCACCTTGAGTGATGTGTGGCTCGCCTTAACAGACCCTGTAGAGGTTTCCAAAAATGCGTATGTCATCATTTGGTCTATTCGTCTTCCGACGGCCATTATGGCATTGCTCGTGGGTGCTTCTTTGGGCATTGCTGGTGCTGGCATGCAGACCATCCTAGATAACCCGCTATCCAGTCCGTATACTCTTGGTATATCTGCAGGGGCTGGATTCGGTGCATCCCTCATGGTAGTTGTGGGCGCTAGTGCCCTAGAGTTTTTAGGTGTATTTATGATTCCTTTCGGCGCCTTTGTATTTGCAAGTTTGACGAGTTTTTTTATCTATTCCATCAATAAGATTAAGAACTTCTCCTCTGAAACGATGATTCTAGCCGGTATTGGTATGATGTTCTTGTTCCAAGCGCTTCAATCCTTGATGCAATACATGGCATCTCCTGAGGCACTTCAAAACATTGTATTCTGGACGATGGGTAGTTTAGCGAAGGCTAACTGGATAAATATTTCTATTGTTCTCATTGTACTAGCTATCATGCTTCCTCTTATGATGTGTGAGTCTTGGCGTTTGACGGCGCTGAAATTAGGCGATGAAAAGGCTTCTGGTTTAGGTGTTAATGTCGAAAGTTTACGGGTAAAAGTATTCGCTTTCATTTCTATCATTACTGCCGTTGCCGTTTCCTTCGTGGGAACCATTGGTTTTATTGGTATTGTAGGTCCACATATTGCACGTATGCTCGTTGGTGAGGATCAACGTTATTTCTTACCACTGTCAGCAGTGTGTGGGATGGCGATTTTGTCACTAGCATCTATAGTTAGTAAGATGCTAGTTCCAGGGGCGATGTTCCCAATCGGTATTGTGACGGCAATCATCGGCGTACCGTTCTTCTTCTCGTTGGTATTAACTAGGAAAAGGAGCTATTTCAAATGATTGAAGTTCATAATCTAACCTTTGGCTACTCCTCCACGGAAGACGGACAAATACTAAAAGGTGTTGATTTTACCGCTCAAACTGGTAAACTAACGGCCCTTATCGGTACCAATGGTGCTGGTAAATCTACACTTTTAAAAACAATCATGGGCATCTTGAAAGGCAAGGGCGAAATTTCCGTCAACGGAAAGGCTGTATCTGAATATTCCAACAAGGATTTCAGCAGTACAGTCAGCTATTTGTCACAAGATAATGACTGTAGAGTTAATTTGACTGTTTTTGAAGTGGTCATGTTAGGGCGCATGGGATCCATGTCCTTCCGCGTTAAGGATGAGGATATCCAAGCAACACAAGAGGTGTTGGAACGTTTGAACTTGCAGCGGTTTGCATCTCGTAACATCATGGAGCTCAGCGGTGGTCAACGTCAGCTAGTGTTCATGGCTCAAACTCTAGTAAAAGAACCTAAAATCTTAATTCTTGATGAACCTACCAGTGCTTTAGATTTGCATAAGCAATTTGACTTGTTAACATTGCTAAAAAATCTGACTCAAGAAAATGATTTTACAACGCTCGTAACATTGCATCATCTTGATTTGGCGGCTATGTTTGCAGATGAAATCATCGTGCTCAAAGAGGGTACAGTATACGCTCAAGGCGCGCCGAAAGACATCTTTACAGAAGCCATGATGGAAGATGTATACCGTGTTAAGACAAAAATTTATATCGATGACAATGATTTACCTCATGTAATTCCATTAGAAGCTATTATTAATTAATAAGATTTTTTATGATTGAGCTGATGTATTATAGTGTTGGCACTATCTGTTATAGATAGTTATTGACGTGAATCCTTCTATATTAATAGGCTGTAAGGCCATTAGTTACAATAAAAGAAACTGAAATCAATGCTCTACAAAGATTTCAGTTTCTTTTTTGTTGGAAAAATATTTATCTTTTGTTGGGAAAAGTGTTTATCTTTAGAGATAAATTATTGAGATTAATTAAATAATTTCTTTTACCTGTGCTATACCCTTTTCAGTCAACACGTAGTGTCCATTTGTCACATATAATAGACCTTGTTTCTTTAGCTGTGAAGCAGCTTGATGCGTATAGTCAGGTCTCCAGTTCAAATGTTCGTGAATGGTGCCAATGCCGTTTTCAACGTGCGCAATAGGTGTATCCATATGTGTATAAATATGGCACAGCATCATTGTTTCTCGATAGTGACGACGTAAATGACGTTGACGACGATATGTGGCGATATAGCCTGTCTTCGGTGTTGCAATAACAGCGATAATGAGTGCAATACCGATGGTGGTCGCAATGGAACCCGCGATGGATACGTCCATGGTGAAAGCAACTTCTGTACCGATAACAGCACAGATAATACCAATGATGATACTGCTAGTAAGCATGGCTTTCACAGAGTCCGTCCATAAATAAGCGATGACCGCAGGCCCAATCATGAGGCCGATGACGAGGATGGCACCTACCGCTTGGAACGAGGCCACAACGGTGAGGGATACCATGGTCATCAGCACATAGTGGATGAGGGCTGGCATAAAGCCGAAGAGCCCTGCTAGTAGCGGATCAAAGGTGGAGAGCTGCAATTCCTTGTAGAATAGCATGACTAACATTAAATTGATGAGCGCCACGCCTAGGGAAATCCATAGTGATACAGGCCCTAAATCGATGCCGTTCACAATCCATCGATCAAAGGGGGCGAAGGCTATCTCGCCAAGCAATGCGGTATCTACATCGAGATGAGCATTACCGCTGTATAGGCTGACCAGAATGATGGCGATAGAGAATAGAAGCGGGAAGATGATGCCGATAGACGCATCTTCGTTGACAAGCCCCGTATTGTGTATCATTTCTGTAAGCCATACGGTGCCTACGCCAACCAAGGTAGCCCCGACGAGTAGAAATGGAGAGTTTAAATCTTCCGTCATAAAGAAGGCGAGCACGATGCCGAGGAATACGGTGTGCGTGATGGCATCGGCCATCATGGACATGCGACGCAACACGAGGAAGACCCCAGGGATGGCACATGCGATAGACACCGCGATGGCAATGAGGAATATCTCTGTATGAACTGTCATGGGGCACCTCCTATACGAGGTTGTGCGTCCTCAAGTGCGTAAATACTTGGCTGTGCATTGGATTTGGGAGCCCTTGCGGTTTCCGACAATAATGCGTGCTTTGACTGCCTATTTTTGCGGAACTGCCACAGCATACCTCTGTTGGGAGCAAAGATGAGGCTTAACAATACGAGAATAGATAAAATGACGATGATAGCTGGGCCTGTCGGTAATTTTGGTACCGATGTACTCCAGATAGTACCGCCGATGGCAGATATCATGCCGAAAAATCCTGCTAATATACACATGGTACCCAGTTTATTCGTCCACTGTCTTGCCCCTACGGCTGGTGCAATGAGGAGGGAGCTAATTAAGATAGCCCCTACCGATTGAATGCCGATGATAATGGTCATGATCAACAGTGAACGATATAAAATGAGGGTGAAAGTGACGGGAATTTGTAGTGTTTTAGCGTATTCCACATCAAAGGAAATGAGCTTTAGCTCCTTCCAGAATAATGCGGTTAACACGATGATGATGAGCGCTGCTGCAGATGTAATGTACACGTCGCGCGCTAATATGGTGGCGGCCTGTCCAAATATGAATTTTGAAAGCCCCGCCTGACCAGCATTGTTTAAGCTTTGTACATAGGTGAGCAATACCATACCGAGCCCAAAGAAGGCGGAGAGTATGGTAGCTAAAGCGCCATCAAATTTGATTTTGCTGTTTTCTACGGTAATGGTAATGAGCCAAGCCGCAGTAATAGAGGATAGGGCGGCGCCCAAGATGAGTACCTCAATATCTTTAATACCTGTCAGCAAAAAGGCAATGACCACACCGGGTAGTGCCGCATGAGATAGGCCGTCACCGATGAGGCTTTCCTTGCGAAGTACTGCAAAGGTGCCCGCAATACCGCTAGCGAGTCCTAATAAAGCCGTGCCGAGCAGTACCATCTGTGTCGTATAGGATTGGAGTATGGTCATACAATCCTCCCCTTGCCGTAGGTGCGCTCAATAGCTTCGTCCGTAAATGTATCTGCTACGGGTCCATAGGCGACAGTTTGTTTGTTTACCATCGTTACCCAATCGAAATATTGGGGCACCGTATTTAAATCGTGGTGGACGACGATAACCGTTTTGCCTCGAGCTTTCATTTCTTGTAACAGGGAAATAATAGCATGTTCTGTTGTTTTATCGACGCCCTTGAATGGTTCGTCCATGAGGTAAATATCTGCCTCTTGGACGAGAGCTCTTGCGAGGAAGACGCGTTGTTGTTGTCCCCCTGAAAGCTGGCGAATTTGTCTATCCACATAGTCGCTCATGCCCATTTTTTCAATCATGGAGAGGGCGAGTTCCTTATCCTTTTTGCTAGGTCGCTTGAACCAACCTAGATGACCATAACGACCCATGAGTACTACATCTAGTACGGTAGTGGGAAAGTCCCAGTCTACGCTACCACTTTGAGGGACATAGGCGATTTTTTTGTAATCGTTTATGTCCATTGCTAAGTGGTGATCGATATAAAATTTTACACTTCCTGAGATAACTGTTAGTAGGCCGAGCATGGCCTTTAATAATGTGGACTTACCGGCACCATTAGGGCCGACAATGGCCGCTAAGGAACCGATGGGTACCTTCATATCTACGTCCCATAATACGGGTTTTGTCGTATATGCTACGGTCATATCTTCAACTTCAACGGCCCATTCCATGGAAACCTCCTTGTATTAATGAGTGCCACTAGCAGAAAGTTGCTAGTAGCACTTGTACTTACAATAACAAAGTAAACTTAAGTTAATCTAATTTAGTATAAGTAAATTTACTTTGTTGTATTTAATTAAGAAATTCTAATAAATGATTATTTAAGTGCTTTGGTAATTGTATCAATATTAGCTTTCACCATACCGATATATGTGCCACCCTCAGTACCTTCAGAACCGAGAGAGTCGGAATATAATTCGCCACCGATGGCAACATTCCAGCCTTTAGCCTTAGCTGCTTCTTGAACGGCTTCAATTGTTTTATGTGGTACAGAAGACTCCACGAAAATCGCTTTAATTTTGTGGTCTACGATATATTGAACCAGTTCATTCACATCTTGTGTGCCTGCTTCTGTAGCAGTGCTTACACCTTGCAAACCTTTTACTTCAAAGCCGTATGCGCGAGCGAAGTATTGGAATGCATCATGAGCTGTTACAAGTACGCGAGATTCTTTCGGAATAGATTCTGCTTGAGCTTTAACGTACGCATCAGTTTCATCTAACTTAGTAAGATATGCGTCATAGCGTTTTTTGTAATCTTCTTTATGAGCCGGATCGGCTTTAGCAAGACCTTCGTATACTGCTTTTGCTGCCAGCTTCCAGTTAGCAACGTCAAACCAAATATGAGGGTCTTTTGTTTTTACACCATCTTCTTCGTCAAAGTCGAGCAATGTAGATGGATCAATGGCATCAGATACGCGGATGGTCGCTTTATTTTGCTTTGTTAGATTATCGAAAATGGAGCCCATTTTACCTTCCAAGTGAATGCCGTTGTATACTACAACATCCGCCTTAGACATAGCTGTTACATCGCCTGCACTCGCTTGATATAGGTGAGGGTCTACACCTGGGCCCATGAGACCTTGAACGGTTACATGGTCACCGCCGATTTCTTTTACTAAATCCGTTAACATCGTCGTTGTAGCTACGACATTAAGTTTTTTCTGACTATCTTGGGCTGTGTCTTTTCCGCAGCCTGCAAGGGCAAATACTATAAGTGCTAATGATACGACGACTAATAAAATTTGATTAAATTTCATAATAAGTCTCCTTTTTATAGATACTAAATTTAAAAACATTAATGACTTTGTTTGAGGGACATATTTTGTTCTAATAATGAAATAATTTGAAGAAGGAAAATATCTCTCTGAATTTAAACGGAAAACTAGCCGCTACTAACGTAGCGGCTAGTGGCAGTTATACGGTCTTCTGCTAAGGTCAAAATAATCTAGGGAATAAGTGCTTGTAGATGGTTAGGCCCAACGAGGGCAACAATACCAAGTACCATCATGACCTTCATTTGAATACGCTTTCTACGTCTCATGATGAACCTCCTTTGTGTAGTTTTTTGTCATATCAACTAGATATGTGAGTCCGGACAGTTATCTTGAATTCAATATATCATAAATGAGAAATTTTATCAATAAGAATTTATTCTTTTAATATTCATCTTTATTTAGTATGATATTATGCATAGACAAAAGGTTAATAAGGAGGCTTCTTATGAATAAATTATTCCGATACGCTGCTGCAGGTGTACTTGTTGCATCTTTTGGCATGGTAAGTGATTATACAGCCGATGCGGCGAAGTTTTTAGAATCTCCACGTGAGGTTACTATTGTAAAACCTGAGTTGCCTGAGATTCCTAAAACCGCTACGGTAGCGCCTGATATGCGCGTACGCTTCTTGATTGATAAAAAAGGTAATGTTAAAAATGTTTTCGTTGAGCGTTCTTCTGGCTATGCTCCAGTTGACGAAGCAGTAAAAAAAGCAATTTTGCAGTGGAAATTCACACCTGCTATTGGCACAGATCAAAAGGCACATGAATCTATCATTGGGATGACAATTACTCTGCCTAAGCAAGCTGTGAAAGCTAAATAAGGAGAAAACGATGAATAAAGTGTTGCGTTGTATTATATTAAGCTCATTGTTTGTAATGAGTATGGTAGCTTCTGTGTTGGCAGCTCCATACGATCCACCAGTAGCCATAGCTACGCCACCTATTGACCGAGCACTGCTCGCTACCTATGGTGAAGCAGCTCATGGTGCGGATATACGTTTTACCATTAAGGAAGATGGTTCTGTAGGGGACGTTGAAGTTGTCTCATCTAGTGGCTCTAGTGCTCTTGATGCGGCTATTGTAGATACTATTTCTAAATGGAGATTTAGCCCTGCTACAGATTCCAATGGTAAACCTGTAGCATCTTCTAAAACTGAATATATTGATTTTAAAAACTAATCAAAATCACTCATACAGAACTGCACCCAAAAAATTGGACACAATTTCGAGGTGCAGTTTTTGCATGCCAAAATATTCTAAAAAATAAAGTAAGGTTATTCATTTACATAATATTGGATCCGCAAATTTTAAAAATAAATCAAAATTGTATCTGTAGCAACTGAAAATTACTTTCAAAATGGTATAATAAAACTATAATAATAAATTAGCCCGTGGAGGTATAAGCATATGAATCCATTAAAACAAAAGCTAGATATTAATAATGAACGTTACAGAATTATCGTGTCCATTAAAGAAGATTATTTAGATGGTAAATTGTCCTTAGAAGAGGGCAATCGCATTTTAAAAGAAAAATTAGGTACTTGTACGCCTGATGAATTTGCTTACGCAGAGCAAAGCTTGAAAGGTGTTTACAAGGACGAAGAAATCCTAGAGAAAATGGATGATCTCTTAGAATTATTTGATGGCGTTTTGGTACGTGTCGAAAATGAGTACCCTGAAAACCATCCGTTATGGGCATACTTGGAAGAAATTAACGCTGTTGAGAAGGTAGCTCTAGAAGCGGATGAATTATTGAAACAAGAGAAGTTTATCAAAAATCCGTGGCTCGGCGTTTTTGATTCCTTAGCAGAGTGGAGAACACATCTGTCTCGTAAGCAAAATCAACTTTATCCAATGCTTGAGGACCACGGCTTTGACCGCCCAACGCGCATTATGTGGACTTTTGATGATGCTGTGCGCGATGCTATCTCTGCATCCTATGCATTGCTTCGGGAAGATAAATACGAAGAATTCCTAGCGTCTGTGCCAGAAACATTGGCGAAATTGCGTGATTTGAATTCTAAAGAGTTAGAAGTCTTATTGCCTACCTCTTATAAATTGTTGAGCGACGAAGAGTTTGTGCGGATGAGTAAAAATGACCATGAAATTGGGTATGCTATCATTCAAGCGCCAGGTTTATATGTAGTGCCAGGTATCAATGATTCTGCGGCGCAATTGAATGGTAATAATTCAGCCCAAGGTGGTGCTGCTGTATCTAATGAATTCTTAAATGATTTAGCAGGTTTGCTATCTAAATATGTAGGCCCTGTTGGAGGTGCGCCCGTTGGTAAGGATGCAGTTCTCGATGTAGCCACCGGCAAATTAACATTAGAGCAAATTAATTTGTTGTTCCGTCATCTCCCTGTAGATTTATCCTATGTAGATGAAAATGAACTAGTTAAGTTCTATAGTGATACACCACATCGTATTTTCCCTCGCAGTGCGAACGTTATCGGTCGTGAGGTGAAGAATTGTCACCCAGCGAAATCTGTTCATATAGTAGAGGAAATCGTAGAGAAGTTCCGTTCTGGCGAGCAAAGCCAAGCAGAATTCTGGATCAATAAACCAGGCTTGTTCATCTATGTTATTTACACAGCCGTACGCGATGAAAATGGTAAATTCCGTGGCGTATTGGAAATGATGCAAGACTGCACTCATATCCGTGAGCTCGAAGGTTCCCGTACATTGTTGACTTGGGATAAAACTGATTTTGTAGGCGATGGTGGTAAGGAAAAATCCTTGGCTCAAGAGGCTGCAGAAGAGGTAGAAGAAGAGCCGTTAACAACTGATGCGGATGGTCGATTCCATATCGATGCGAAAACGACATTATCTAATCTAATTAAACAATGCCCAGAAATTGTAGATCATTTGATTTCTTTAAATCCTAAATTTGAGAAATTAAAAACACCTATGGTAAAAGTAATGGCTAAGGTGGCAACAATCAAGATGATGGCAGAGCGCGGCGATTTTGAGGTAGATGATCTAATTAGTAAAATCGATGCATTTATCAATAAAGACAAGAAATAATTGCACATTTTAAACGTGAAAGAGACGAGTTCCCAATAGCTCGTCTCTTTTTGCTTTGTTATTTGACTAGTTGTTTTGTAAATAGGTTTAGTTACTTTGTAACTATGTCTAGTTTTAAGATACTCTATTGAATACTAATAGTTTCATGCAGCTAGGTATTAATTTATCGCATTATAAATGTGTTGCACTAATTTAAAATAAACATACATTAATTTCCTGTAAATCATCTGTTTTATGTATACAAATTTGATTGAACAGGGTAAAATAGAAAATAATGAAAGTATTTGCGTAAGCAGTGTTTTCATATACAACATTACTTTTACAAGAGAAATTGCTTAAATATTAAAAGGTGAGGATCTAGATACTATGTCGACAAGACGCGTTTGGAAGCAAAGTGAAATCAAAACAAACCCATTATTTTCTATGATGCGCAGTACAATTGAAACTGCATTCTATGGGAACAATGTAACTCCTATAACATCTGTGGCACAAGCGTATCAACTAGCCTCTGAAGAACCAGGTGTTATCGTCCTCGATATGCCGGTATTTAAACCATTAGAACAAGGTTTGCCAGCTGATGCAAAGGTCCTTGTTACAAATGATGGTAAAACTACAGGTCGTTATGCTAAAGCTCGTCGTATTATTGGCGACGAGGGCATCGATGAAGTTGAACTCGCGAATATTGCACGTGATGCTGTGTATGATAGCCGCAATAAAGAGTGGATTTCTGCAGAATCTATCGTTGGTCTTGATAAAAAATTCACAGCTCGTGCTCATTTGATGATTCCAAAAGATCACGCGTCCATTTTGTATTCTTGGCTCATGAACTTCAAGTTCTTTGATGCAGCTGTAAAAGAATTCTACAATGACAGTGTAGAGATTCCAGAAGGCGACATCTATATTTACTCTGATCCTGACTATGTTGTACCAGGTCATCCAGGCGGTCTTGCTATTTTCGACCCTGCTCATAACTGTGCTATGATTCTTGGTATGCGCTACTTTGGGGAACATAAAAAAGGTACACTTACACTTGCGTGGTCCTTAGCCAATCGCTTCGACTATGTTGCTTGCCACGGTGGCATGAAACGTTACAACCTTGAAGGGGGTAAATCCTACACTATCGGTGTATTCGGTTTGTCCGGTTCCGGTAAATCCACATTGACTCATGAAAAACATGATGGTCGTTATGATATTTCTATCTTGCATGACGATGCATATATCATCAATACTGAGGATTTGAGTTCTATTGCTCTTGAACCTACGTACTTTGACAAAATGCAAGATTATCCTGTGGAACATCCTGCTAACGAATTCTTGTTGACGCTACAAAATGTAGGTGTAACGATGGATGAGGATGGCCGTAAGGTTGTACTGGCCGAAGATGTGCGAAACAGCAATGGACGTGCTATTAAATCTCAATTCTGGACAGATAACCGCGTAAACTACGTAGGTGAACCTGTTAATGCGATTGTATGGCTTATGAAAGATAAAACATTGCCACCAATCCTTAAGATTTCCGATCCTGTATTGGCTTCTACAATGGGTGCAACCCTTGCGACTCGTCGTTCTACAGCAGAAAAACTTGATGCTCACGTCGATCCAAATGCGCTTGTTATCGAACCATATGCAAATCCATTCCGTACATATCCATTGGTTCGTGATTATGAAAGCTACAAAAAATTATTCTCCAAATGTGGCGTTGAATGCTACATCATGAACACCGGCTTCTTCTTGGAAAATAAAATTCCTAAAGAAGTTACTCTTGATTTATTAGAACGTTTGGTAGAAGGTACATTAGAATTTAAACCATTCTGTGAATACGAAAATCTTTCCTATGTAGAGGTTCCTGGCTTTGAACCTCCATTCGAAGTGCGCGAGTATCATCATCAATTGCACCAAGCTTTTGAGTTCCGTTATGATTATGTAGAAAAACTTAAAGGTCATAAAAACGAATTACCTCAAGAAGTATTGGATGTACTTAAATCTTTAATGTAATCTAAAAATTAAAAAGGGTTGTAATAGAATGGGGCTGTAATAGAATGCGGCTTTACCGCATCCTATATGTAGTTCGTTTAACTTATAAGACATACCAAGAAATTTAGGTTTGTAAGATACTAAATTTCTTGGTATTTTTTTATTTTCCCATGTATATGTAACGTATATTTTAGTAAAATATAGTTATAATAGAAATAATGTTTTATTATAAGACTTGTATATGTATATAGTTATAAGGACTCGTATATGGACATAAAAGACATTAAATATATTAGTACCATCGTTGAGATGGCATCATTCTCAAAGGCATCTAAAAAATTATATATTTCTCAGCCAGCGTTGAGTCAGGGGATTCGTCGTATTGAAGCAGAGCTAGGAGTTACGTTGTTTGTTCGTGATCGTACAAAAGTCGTGCCAACCGCTGCGGCGTTACAAATTGCAAAAGAGGGCATGCCGTTAGTTTTAAAGGCGGAGGCTTTAACTCAATCTATCATTAATCAAGGCACAGATGTAGCTTATCATGTGCGTATCGGTTTGTCTCAATTCTATGGACATCATATGCTTGGAAAAACATTGAAAAGCTTTCAACAGATAGAGCCTTCTTGGGAGTTCCATGTTGTAGAGGGAGAATCTCACTTTTTGGAACAGCAAATTTGTGATGGTTTAGTTGATGTTGGGTTATTCCCAACGCCGATTTATTCTCAGGACCTTGAAAGTTATCCCGTTTTAGATGAGCAGATTTTATTGGCCATTAGTGTGGAAAACAAGAAGGCCATAGATATTGCAGATTCTCTCATGTCCAGTGATGGAATTCGAAAAATTGGACCCTTTGGAGCATTTCCGTTTATTTTGCTAAGAGAAGGTCTCAAATTGCGGACGTTGGTTAACCGTCTATGCCAAGCGGAGTCCTTTGTGCCAAAAGCCGTCATTGGCTCTGAAACGTTAGACTCATGCCGGTCCTTGGTAGAAGATGATTATGGTATTACATTCTTGCCGAGCACGCTCAATAGCAAGGGGGATGACGATAAGATTAAATTTTATCCTCTTGCATCGAAACTTTGTTTCCGCCAATTAGTTCTTGTGGCGAGGTCTGATAGGGCAAAACGTTTCCATTTATCTGAAGTAGCACATATTATGCAGCAATTTTTGTAATGTATAGATATAAAGATATTTAGGTGGCATATCCTGAGGGGGTAGAGCATATTAATGAATTAATAATTAATACATAAATTAATACGTAAATCAATCAATAAATTATAGAGGCTAATTCCTGTAAAGTTTAGGAATTAGTCTCTTTTTATTTATGAAAAGAAACTGAAAGAATCGAATTAAATAAATATAGTAGTTATCATATTCTTAGATATAGATGGGTCAAAAACTTCTCAAATTTTAATTGACAAATGTCCTTTCAGAAAATATACTTATAGTAGTTTAAAACATATTTAGGAGATAGGATTTAAAACCCATCATTATAGTGGATTTAAAAAGAATTAAAAGTAGAATATGTTTTTTGTTATTATTGGTTGGCCTATGTAGGCCCCTAGGAGGTTTCAAATGAGTAAAGATGTGGAAAACAAAAATACCCATGAACACAATCATGGTGAACAACATGGTCACGACCATAATCATGAACATCATTGCCACTGTGGCGGTCATGATCATCATGGTCACGACCACGATCATCAACATGACCACAATCACGACCATAGTCATGCAAAGGTTCTTCCGACGGATAAATGGGTGCCACACACTCATGAACCAGGGGTACCTCATGAACATGGCGTAAATGACTATATGAAAGCCGTTGCTGAGTATCGTAAAACATGGCCTACAAAACAAGATGTTATTGAACAAACACCAGATCCTGCGGTACGCGAAATGATTCTTCGCATGGAGCAAATCGGTTGCGATACAGTATTTGACCGTTTTGATAAACAACAACCACAATGTACATTCGGTATTGCCGGTGTATGTTGCCGTATCTGCTTCATGGGTCCATGTAAAATTACACCTAAGAGCCCTCGTGGTGTCTGTGGTGCCGATGCTGATCTTATCGTAGCTCGTAATATGACACGTGCTGCTGCAGGTGGTTTGACTCAACATGGTGCGCATGCTCGTGAAATCTTGATTTCTTTGAAAGCGGCTGCTAATGACCAATTGGATATTCCAATTTTGGGGGAAGAAAAAATCCGTACTGTATGTAAAGCTTTCAATATCCCTGAAGAAGGTCGTTCCTTAAAAGAAGTGGCAAATGACTTGGCAGATGTTCTATTAGAAGATTTGAGCCGTGCATTACCTGGCGAATATAAAACAATTACTGCGATGGCTCCTGCTGAACGCCGCGAAGTTTGGAAAAACTTGGATATCTTACCTATTTCTGCATACAATGAAGCCTTCGATGCATATCATCGTACATGCGTAGGTACAGATGGCGATTGGGAAAGCAACATGAAGCAATTCTTACGTTGTGGCCTTGCTTTCACATTCACTGGCGTAGTGGCAGCGGATATCGCAACAGACGCATTGTTCGGGCAAGGTGGTCGTCGTACTTCCAAAGTTAACATTGGTGCCTTGAAAAAAGGGTATGTTAACATCGCTGTTCATGGTCACTTGCCAACATTAGTATCTCAAATTTGTACAATTGGTGCCTCTGAAGAGTATTTAGAAAAAGCGAAAGCTATCGGTGCCAAAGGCATCCAATTCTATGGTATTTGTTGCTCTGGTTTGTCCAGTATGTACCGTTATGAAAATGTTATTCCGTTGTGTAATGCTATTGGTGCAGAACTTGTACTTGGTACTGGCGCACTCGATTGCTGGGTAGCTGACGTTCAAGACGTTTACCCTGCTATTATGGACGTAGCACGTTGCTTCAACACAAAAGTTATCACTACATCTGATGCAGCTCGTTTACCAGGTGCAGAACACATTGGTTACGATCACCATCACACTAACTTGGCTGAAACAAAAGAATTGGCTCGCAAAATCTTGGATCGTGCTCTTGAAGCTCATGAATTGCGCAAAGGTATGCCTGTATTCATTCCGCCATACGAAATCACAGCAGAAGTTGGCTTCTCTCCAGAATCCACTGTTAAACATTATGGTTCCTTCAAACCATTGGCAGAGGCTTTAAAATCTGGTAAAGTTCGCGGTATCGTTAATGTAGTAGGTTGTTCAAACCCTCGTGTTATCTATGAAAAAGCAACTGTAGATATTGTTGATACACTTATTAAAAATGGCTGTATCATCCTTACAAACGGTTGTGCATCCTTCCCATTGATGAAACTTGGCTATTGTAATACAGATGCTAACAAGAAATGTAGCCCTGCATTGCAAGAGTTCTTGGGCGATGATCAACCACCAGTATGGCATGTGGGTGAATGTGTAGATAATGCGCGTTCCTCCGGCATCTTCGGTGGTATTGCGGCAGAACTTGGTCTTAACTTACCTCAATTGCCATTTGCTATGTCTAGCCCAGAATGGTCAAACGAAAAAGGTATTGATGCATCCCTTGGCTTCCGCTTGATGGGGATCAACTCTTACCACTGCGTTGAGCCACCTACACAAGGCTCTGATGCCGTTACAAAATGGCTTAAAGAAGATACTAAGGATATCTTAGGCTCTGTTATGTATGTAAATACGGATCCTGCTAAAGTAGCTGAGAAAATCTTGGCAGATATCGATGAAAAACGTGCTGCTTTAGGTTGGGCTGAAGTAAAATAGTTTATCCTTTGATAGATTATAATTTGTAGTTAAGTATAAAAACACCCTCTATAGATCTTATAGTTATTATGACTATTAGAATTAAGAGGGTGTTTTTTATTGTTTGTGGATAGATTTTTTACTAGTCTTGTATTAGCCGTAGTATAATGTACTAATTGTTTTAGACCTATTAAAGTGTGATGGTTTCACCATCTTCAGGCACTGCTACATGGCTTTCAATGTTGGTGCCTTTGATAAATTTGCGCACATCCTTACGGCTTGTTGCTGTATGATTAACTGTATCCATGTGCACAGCGATGATTTTAGCCTTTGGTTTGCGTGCTACCATGCGACCAATATCTTTTGTGCCCATAATAATACTATCTTCAAAGCCTAAAATTTGAGCATATCCCGTGTTCATAATAATAACGTTAGGGTCAAAACGAAGGAGGGCCTTCTCTACATCACTTGTCCACACCGTATCACCTACAAGGTAAACTGTTGGCTCATCTTGTGCTTCAAAAATAACGCCCATCGCATCACCTGCTAATGGTGCGAGAATTGGGTTTGCATACATTTCTACAGTACCATGAGAGCCACCTGTTTTTCTTAATGTGATACCATTAAACTCCAGACTTTCAAAAATGATGCGTACATCATTAAAGCCTTGGGTAGTAATAAGTTCTTTATCTGCTGTATTTTGTACAAAAATTGGAAGTGATTTTGGAATAGATTTAATTGCCGTATCATCCCAATGATCAAGATGTGTATGTGTAACTACTACTGCTGTTACATCGTTTAATAGCTCATCCATTGATACAGGCAAATCAATTATAGGCATTCTTTGCTGGTAGTTAAATGTACCTTCAAAGCCAGGATAAGTATCTTTTGGTGCTAAGAATGGATCAATAAGAAATGTTGTGTTTTTTATTGTTAATTTTCCCGTTGCATTTCGAATGTGAGTATATTGTGTCATAGTTATCTCCTTAATTGAATTATTATTGATTTAATTGAATAGATTATTATTTGTAATCTCTAGAATTAGTGTACCTTGTTTTGTTATACTAGTCTCAACAATAATTAACACTCTGTTTATTAATAGACATATTGTATAAAAGTGTCTATATTGGAGGTTTTATGATAACTCGAAAAGAAATGACACGTATGTTGTTAAAAGAAGGATTGCTTAGTTGTTTAGAGAACCATTCTTTTGAGTCTATAACAGTAACATTGTTGTGTAAAACGTCAGGTATAACTCGTTCTACTTTTTATTTACACTATAGTAATATCATGGAAATTGTTGATGATTTAGTGGATGATGCAATCGCTTATTCAAAGCCAGGAATGGTAGATAACAACAATTTACAAACTATAGCTAACACCTTATCAGCTGCTTCTAATTCTGTTTCGTTGAGAGAAGCATACGATTCTATTTTTGATAGATTGCCTTTATGTCAGCGTATTATACGACATAAAAAGTATTTACCTTTATTTTTAGATGAACAAATTTCAGAATATGTATTAAAACGCATTATACAGTGTGAAAAGGATCGACAAGGGCTCGTTATGGCAGAAGCATTTGGGGTTTCATTTGATGTGGGCGTATCTATTTTTTTATTTTTAGTACACGGACTATATGCCGTTAATAAACAATATAAGTGGTCTCAGAGTGATCAGTGGTTAGAAGCTCAGCGTATTATTTTCGAACTTGCTTATCGTGGGTTACAAAGTAAATAGTATGTATACTCATCTATTTTTATATCTTATAATTTTATTTAGACAACGAAAAAAGGACTCCATTGGGAGTCCTTTTTTCATGTAAGGGGAGTGTTAGTATTAATATCAAATGAAACATGTATTTAAACAAGTAGTAGGTTTGGGGTTAGTATTACTTGTCGGGAGATAAATACACGTACGGCAACCAGGGAATTGTTACCTCTATCTATCATTTGACATTATCATTATAGGAATGGTAAATGAGTTAAAAATGAAGAAATTTAATAAATTTCTTTAAAATTCTTATATTTGTAAAAAACATGGTAATTAATTTTAATTATTGTTGATAAATATGGGACAATTTTGGTATTATATAAAGGAGAAGTTGTATATTTTATAAAGGTTTATCCACATTAAGCTTTTATAAAATATACAGCTCGATAGCATGAGAGGGGCAGTCATATGAGTAAAATATTCACCATATTAACACTTTTGTGGCTACTCAGTATAGGGGGGACTACTAACGCAACGGACTGGTACTATGTTGGACCAGATGCATCAGGAAACCAATTATTTATTGACAATGACAGTGTACAGAAGAGTGATTACGATGCGCTTTTGTGGCTGCGAGTTAATGAACTGGGTGGCGACGAATTGCGATATAAAGTTTATATCAGTAGATATAATCGAACCATGGAAACATTGAAGGTAGATGCGTACATGTCAGACGGGACGCCGTATGAGAATGTAGAATTTAATGAGAATCCTGAGCCCATTGCAGGGAACACAAATGGTCAAGCCATTTATATTTTATTATGGAAATAAAAGAACCATCTAGTACAGCAAACTAGATGGTTCTTTTTATGTGTAAAATATTTATAAAGCATTAGGGAATATTTTATATACTACATCCTCTAGATGTAGAGAATGGTATATATGAGGTTTTTAGACTTGAGCTGTATTGCGAGTCAACTCCAAGTCTTGAATCATTTGGAGATCGTCTTGAGGTGAACGACCGCCAGTAGTTAAGTAGCCACCAACCATGATACCGTTTAGGCCACCTTTTAGAGCATAAGCTTGTAAGTCTCGTAGATTTACTTCGCGGCCACCTGCAGTCCGTATCAATGCGTTTGGCAAGATGAAACGGAATACGGCGAAGGTACGTAAGATATCCAATGGACGTAAAGCTTCGTTGCTTTCAAATGGAGTCCCTTTAACAGGATTCAAAATGTTTAATGGTACGGAGTCAATATGTAAACGTTTAAGTTCGAACGCCATTTCTACGCGTTGTTCTAATGTTTCGTTAAGACCAAGAATGCCGCCAGAGCAAACACGGATGCCTGCTTTTTGTGCATTATCTATGGTAAACATTTTGTCTTCGTAGGAATGTGTAGTACAAATATCTGGGAAGTGACTAGGTGCTGTTTCGATATTGGAGTGGTATCGAGTAACGCCAACTTCTTTTAATTTGAGTGCTTGTTCGTAAGTTAACAACCCAAGGGAACAGCAGATTTCAAGACCAATTTCATTTTTGATACGGCCTAATACATGGATGATTTGATCAAATTCATCAGGGTTATTAGTATTACGACCACTTGTTACGATGGAAAAACGAATTGCACCAGCCTCTTTAGCTTTACGTGCTGCTTGGAGAATGCTTTCTTCATCCATGAAAGGATACTCCTGAACGCCTGTGTTGTGGTGTGCGGATTGAGCACAGAATTTACAGTTTTCAGGACATTTGCCGGACCGAGCATTAACAATGGCACATACATCCACAGAATTATCATTGAAATGTTGGCGAATTTTATCAGCCATAGCGAGTAGAATCATGGTATCATCATCTGAAGTATGAATCAGCTCGATTGCTTCTTCTTTTGTAATTTCGCCGCCGTTCATGATGCGGTTTGCAATGGTAAGAATTTTTTCGTATGTACCCACTTGGGATGGTTGTTGATCTATAGGCAAAGCCATAATAGCCTCCGGTAAATTGTTAACTTAATAAAAACATAATATATTGACAATTTGATTGTAAACGTTCACGTATAAATTGTCAACTTAATACATGAATTGGTTAACAAAAATAATAACATGTTATGGTTCATATCTTATGATGAAAGAATCTGGGCTTAACTTATAATTTATATTTATTAATAGTTAAGAGAAGTTTAGTTTAACTATATCTTTATTTTTTTGATGCTAAATGTTAGTTATTTTTAACTTATCTTTAAGGTTTTGTAGTATAATAAACTATTGTAATTACTATATATAACTATAATAAAAATATTAATGGAGGAGTGGATATAGATGCAGCCGTTTCGATTTATACACTGTGGTGATCTGCATTTAGGGGCACCCTTTCAATATGCTACAGGTATTAGCAATGCTGTTGATCGCGCCGTAAGTGAAGCAACCTATGTAGCCTTAGATAAAATTATTGATACTGCTATTACAGAACATATGCATGCTGTCGTAATAGCTGGAGATATTTATAATAGCGAAGAACATAATTTAGAGGCTCAAGTCCGTTTTGTGCGCGCCATGTATCGCTTGGCTGAGCATCGTATTGATGTTTATATGGTACAAGGTAATCATGATCCTGCTGAAAGCTGGAAAGCGCAACTGCAGATGCCAAATAATGTCCATATATTTTCTAGCGAACAGGTACAGCGTTTCCCGCTCATCGTTAATAATATAGAAATTGGTGGCGTATATGGCATTAGTTGTGGTCATGGTAATGAAAGCGACAACTATGCTCGTCAATACAGAGCTTTTGAACGGGATGAGTTTTCCCTTGCTGTCATGCATGGTACTGTAGGTTCTAGTGTAGGCTCTGAAAATCATAATGTAACAGGACCTTGTAACTTAACTGATTTAACAGAGGCTGCCATGGATTATTGGGCATTGGGTCATATTCATAAATCTCAAGTTCTTAGCGAGGAACCTCTCGTAGTTTATGCGGGTAATTCGCAAGGATTGCATCGTAAAGAACATGGACCTAAGGGATGTTATCTTGTATCCGTATCTCATAATGGTCATTGTGATTTGCGATTTATCGACACCTGTGCTGTTCGATTTGAGGAAATCAAAATCGATATTGCTGGCATGCAAAATGAAACAGATTTCTTAGAGATTTTGCGGCGTAAAAAAGAAAACTTGCGAAAGCAACATAAGAAAAACATCTTGTTGTCCCTCGTTTTGTCCGGAACGGGACCTCTACATCGCCTATGTACGCAAGAGGGGATTCGAAAACTATGGTTGCAAGAGTCTCAAAATGAAGAGAAAGGCAAATCTGTATTCGTTATGCCTTATCGTATTATTTCTAATACACGACCTAGTATTAATCTAGTTGAACGACGTTTATTAACAGATGTAGTAGGTGATTACTTGCGTGCTTATGACGATATGGTAGATGGAGATGCGATACAGATTGCGCGTCAAATCATGGCTGATCGTCCTGAATTTAAGCGCTTAGGCGCATATGCCGATTTATTGAGTGATGAATTATTGGCACGAGCTTTGAAACGTTGTGAAATTGAAGGTGTTACTGTATTGATGGGGGCTAATGATGAACATTAAACGCATACGATTTGATGAATTTGGCCCGTATCGCGACTGGTCTTTCACCACGGGTGACAATGGGGTTCAACTCATGTATGGCCCTAATGAAAGTGGTAAAACATCCTTGCTCGAAGGGATGCGCACCTTGTTATTTGGCGGTACTCATAAGGCTTATGGCCCTATGACGGGGGCCCTTGATGTGGACCGTAATGGTGAAAGTTACTATATCGGTCGTAAGGGTAAGCAGTTAGACTTTTACAGCCCTGGTCATCCTGCCATCCATGAAGAGCCGGCTCAACATTGGTGGCATGGCATCGATAAAAAAACATATAACCGCATATTTGCGTTAACATTAAACGATCTACAAGGCCTTGATGTATTACAAGAGGTAGAGGTTCGTTCTCGATTCTTTGGCGCCGAAGGAGGAGAACACTTAGGTGGAGCTGTTAAGGATGTTGAAAAAGGGGCTACAGACCTACTTGTAGCATCCTCGAATGGTAAACGTCGCATCAATGTATTGATGGATGAGCTTAAAGAAAACCGTCAAAAGTTGAGTCAGTTGGCGGAGCATGAAGCGCAATATGTGGAATTACAAACCGTCTTTCACAGTACGGAGCAAACCGAAATGGAATTGCAAAATCAGTTGAAAGAATGGAAGGAATATCGGGATGGTATCGATGTAGTATTGCGTGCGTGGGATACATATCGTCGCAGTGAAGAGGCGCGTATGCACATGCAGCAGTATAATAGTGAGCTCGCCTTGAGTCGTGATGAGTTCCTACGTCTTGATGAAGAAATAAAATGGGCTCGTGACAATATGCAATTATGGCAGGAAAAGGAAGCGGCATTGATGCCCGCTAACTTTAGTCCTGATAGCCCATTTGGAACTTACGGACAAGATATTGAAGACCTTATTCAACAAGGTGCTAAATGGGAGCAATTACGCCGTGAGTGCGAAGAAGGCGATGCGTACATCCGTAAGGTTAGAGAACAATTAGAGTTTTCACGCACCTTACATTCTGCGTGGCGTCACGATGAGCCAATGGCAGAAGACATTAATTGGTTTGATGGAGAACGTTTGGCAAGTCGTTTGCGCACCGCAAAAGAACAACTTTTACATTGGCAAGACCGCAAACCTGCAGAGGCTACCGATGAGGTGCCGACGGCGAACCTTGAAGGGGCATCATTACCTAACTTTAGTGAAGAAGAATTAGCTAAAAAAGAATATCTAGAACGTGAATTAGATCGTATCTTAATGGATATAGATCAAGTAGAGGCTAGACGGAATAGTTATGGTTCAGACGCACAGCCCACAATTCTGCCAAAATGGCTACAACGCATTAGTGGTATAGGTGCTGTTATAGCTGTATTGGTAGTATTAGCAGGCCTGTTGGTTCTTGAATCTGCATTATATACTATAGGTGGTTTTATTTTCTTGATTCTATCTATGGGGCTATTCTGGTATGCTACATGGAGGCTTCATAATGGTAACTCTGAAGTGTCTAAATTAAACTATGAGTTACAAATTTTATCCTCCCGTAAATCCGATGTAGAACATCAGTTAGAGGCTTTGATCAAGGCTGCTACACCTACAGTGAGCCCTATACCATCCTTAGAAGGAGAGGCACATCTTGAGCGTTGGATTCAGGAAGGGCATACCTTACAAGGTATTTATGATGAAGCCCTCGCAGCATGGCAAAACTGGTTACCCCGAGGGGCGGCTAAGAGTCTCAATGAAGATGATTTCTTTGGTCTCAAACATGAATATGATCAATATCATGAGCAACTACGCACTATAGAAGGCTATGAAAAGCGTTTAGCGGAGCATAAAGAAGGTCTACGCATTATTGAAGACCAAGCGATGGCTTTGTGGTATAACCTTGGAATAGAGTCACCAGTATCGCCTACGGAATTAAAACGTATTTATAATCAATATAAGAACTTTCAACAAAATAAAATTGTATGGGAACAAAAGGAAGCACAACGTAAAAGCTTCCGCAATGAATACGATAATTGGCACCGCAAGGAAAAAGAACTACTCCTTCGTCAAAAAGAACTGCTCCATAAAGCTGGTATGGAAAGTTCCAACGAGTATCGTCAACATCTTATCGATGAGGATCAATATAAACAGTGGCAAACTATCTACAAGCAAAGTCAGGTACAGCTGGATTTACTTGCTCCTGATGCGGAGAATAAAGACCTGTTCTATCGTCGTTTGCGAGAAGGCAACAAAGATAACTGGTTAGATGAATTGGCTCACTCTGAGCGTGAAATAGCCTCTATTGAAGATAAATTGGCTATCTTGTACGAGCGCCGTGGTCAAATCGTTGAAGCAATGCGTACACTTGGATCTGACCAGGAGCAACACCAAATGTTGCAAGAACGAGAGGCTTTACAAAGTGAATTAGAGTCTGCACTAGAAGATTGGGCTACACAAGTATTGATAAGCCATTGTATGGATAAGGCTCAACAATCGTATGAACAAGAAAAACAACCTCATATGTTAGAGCTTGCCTCCTCTTATGTTGAAAAACTAACTGGTGAGAGGTATACGCTTGATATTCTAGGCATTAATAAAGGGGTAGCACTTATCAACAATAATGGGGAACGACTAGAACTTAAATTTTGGTCTAGTGGCTTAGCTGATCAAGTGTACTTGTCATTACGACTCGCCCTAGCTAAGGTATTCTCTTATCAAGTGGAGTCCTTACCGATTATCTTGGACGATATTCTTGTGCGCTTTGACGAAAATCGTCAGCGTAGTGCTTTAGAATTATTGGCTGAGCTTGGGAAAAATCAACAGATTTGGCTCTTTACTTGTCAACGCTCCGTATATGATATGGCTCAATCTATTATGGGCATCGATTGCCATAGATTGAGTCGTAGCTAAATGAATTTCAGACTTGAATTAAAGACTCAGTCAAATTAAAGTGGTAATGAAATAATAATCCCTGTGGAGGCATATGCTTTCACAGGGATTATTAGGGATTATTAAAGAATAAATAATGTAAGTGATTGTAACTAAAGTAACTGTTTTGGTTACCATAGTGTGTTAGTATACATTTAGAACGAAAGGGGTTGAGTACTTGAACACAGCTTATTTGGACATGATCCAGGGGAAGAACCCTGGTGTGACGCCTGTGTGGTATATGCGACAAGCTGGTCGTAGTCAAGCGGAATACCGCAAAATCAAAGAAAAATATACTTTATTTGAAATTACAAAAGAGCCTGAGCTATGTGCTCGTGTTACGGAATTACCTGTTAAGGAATATGGCGTCGATGCGGCGATTCTCTACAAAGATATTATGAGCCCCATGGTGGCTATGAATGTAAATGTAGAGCTCAAGGCCGGTGTAGGACCTGTGTTTAGCACACCTATCCGCTCTATGGCTGATGTGGATAAATTAGAAACCTTTGATCCTACAAAGGTAGATTATATTGCGAAAACGATTACATTATTAACTTCTGGTATGCTCGACGTGCCGCTCATTGGTTTCTGCGGGGCACCGTTTACTATTGCGTCCTACCTTATCGAAGGGGGACCAACGAAAAACTACAATAAGACTCGTGGCATGCTCATAGGTGCTCCTCATGTGTGGAATGCACTGATGACAAAACTAGCGGACATGTCCATTGCGTACTTGTCCATGCAAGCCGAAGCGGGTGCTAATGCACTTCAAATCTTTGACTCTTGGGTAGGTGCTGTTAATGCAGACCAGTATAAACAAGGAATTTACCCTCATATGGAGCGGATTATAAAGACTGTGAAAGCTAAATATCCTCATTTGCCAATGGCCATGAATGGTGTTGGTACGGATCATTTGGTGTCTATTTGGTCTCACTTGCCTTTAGATGTCATTGCCCTTGATTGGCGTAGTTCCATCGTTATGGCAAACGAGCGCGGCGTAACACAAACGGTACAAGGTAACTTAGATCCGGCGTATTTGTTCGGAGACGAAAAAACATTGGCCCGCGAAGTGGATCGCATCTTGCTCGACGGTGTTCGCTATGGGCGCCATATCTTTAATTTAGGTCATGGCGTATTCCCAGAGGCAGATCCTCAAAAACTCCATTGGCTAACGGACTATGTGCATGAGCGTAGTCGTGAGATTTGGGCTCAAGAGAGGTAAATTAGTGAAAGTAGAAAAAAAAGGATTATTATTCCTGTCTTATGGTAGCCCTTTAAGTAAGGATGATTTAGTACCCTATATGACGAGCATTCGTCGTGGCCGTGTACCAACGGAAGCAGAGATTACAAATCTCACTAAGCGTTATGATACAATCGGTCAATGGGAAAATATTGAGCTTCAAACTATGGCAGAGTGCCAATATAAAGCATTGCTTACTCTGTTGCCAACTATGCCTTCCGCTATTGGTTTTTTACACATGAAACCATCCATTGCAGATGCGGTTGACTGCTTAGTCCAGCAAGGAGTGGAGCATATTATCGCTATTGTAACAGCTCCATTCTTCACCGCTCTCGGTACTGGAGCTTATGAAAAACAAGTGCAAGCAGCCATTTCAAACCATGATAATGTGACATTTGACTTTATCCGTTCATGGTGGGATCAACCAACTTTTAAGGAATACTGGGTAAAAGCACTTTCAAAGTGTGTGCATAATGCTAAAGATGTATTCGTTATTTTTAGTGCGCACAGTATACCTCTTATCAATAATCATGATGGCGATTCGTATGCGTTAGCTTTAGAGGAAAGCGCTAAAGAGATTGCTGAATATTGTAAATTACCGAACTGGACTGTGGCATGGCAAAGTGCGGCTCCTCATGGCCAATGGTTGGGCCCTACTGTAGAGGATGCAATCAATGAAGCTTTACAAACTGGTGCTACTCGCATTGCTTTTGTACCATTTGGATTTGTAAGCAATCACGTTGAGGTACTGTACGATAATGATGTGGAGTGTAAAGAACTCGTTGAAGCAAAGGGCGCAACATATATGCGTGCACCCATGCCAAATTGTAATGAAACATTTTTACAAGCAATGGCGAGTGCAATAACAGAAAGGATTCATTCGTGAACGTAACAATTGTGGGCGGTGGCTTAACAGGGCTAACAGCGGCTTATTATTTAGGCCATGCAAAGCCAGAATGGACCATTACTCTTTACGAACAAGCACCACGATTTGGTGGGAAAATACAAACGCAACGTGTGGATGACTTTGTAGTGGAACTCGGGCCTGACTCCTATTTGGGGCGTAAAACAGAAATGACAGATCTCGTGCATGATCTTGGGCTAGGGGATACCCTTGTGTCTAATGAAACAGGTCAAGCCTTTGTGTATGATAAGGGCTCTATCCATCCAATTCCGGGCGGCTCCATCATGGGCATTCCTACGGAAATGATGCCCTTTGTGAAAGCAACGCTCATTTCCTGGCCTGGTAAATTGCGTGCTGGCTTAGATTATTTCAAAAAGCCTTATCAGCTCGATGAAAATGGTGATGTGTCCATTGGTCATTTCTTCAAATACCACTTAGGACAAGAAATGATGGATAAACTCATCGAGCCCCTATTAGCTGGTATCTATGGTGGCGATATTTATAAAATCAGCCTATTGTCGACATTCCCTCATTTTATTCAAGTAGAACAAAAATATGGGAACATGGTAAAAGGTATGATGTCTGCTAAGATGAGTCACTCCAAAGCAGGTGTCTCTAAGGCCGCCAAAGAGGCTGTTACTGAAGGAGATGTGCCTCGAGCAGGTAAAGGAACCATGACGGATCGTCAATTTGAAAGCCACGAAGCTAAGACTAGTCAAGATAGTGCTGCTAGTAATAGTGTAAACGGCTCTAGCCATGTGACAAAGACTAGTTCTAATCATCAGTCTGCTAAGGCGCAAGCGGATATGGAAAGTAGAAAGGGTACTGCTGCTCAATCTGGTATGTTCCGTCAATTGACAGGCGGCCTTGAAAGCGTTATTACCGCTATCGTTGAGGCTATGCCTAGTAATGTACACTTGCATACAGGTGCGCTAGTTTCTGATATTCGATATATTGATGGTGTATATGCAATCGATGTAGTGAAGTCGTGTAACGATTCTTGTGGCTGTCAATCTACGGCAGACCATGTGATTATCACTACACCGCCGGCAACATATACTCAATGGTTCAAGGATGATGCGGGTTTTGATTTCTTGCGATCCATGGAGCAATCTAGTTGCGCCATTGCTATTATGGCCTTTGATAAAAGTACCTTTGATGGTGATTTAAAAGGATCGGGTCTGCTTATTACCCGTAATACGGATACACCTCTTACAGCGTGTACTATTCTTAATCAAAAATGGCCTCAAACTACCCCTGATGATAAGGTGGTTTTGCGCGTCTTTATTGGTAAGCCAGGTAATGATGTAGTAGAACGACTCAGTGAAACAGAACTTTCAGAATTGGCAGTCAAAGAAATTCAACATATTATGAATTTTTCTGCTAAGCCAGAGTGGGTGCGCATCAATCGTCTCATTCACTGCATGCCTCAATATAATGTAGGCCATCGTGCAGGTATTAAAGTCGTACGTGAACATGTAGCCGAGCAGTATCCAAATCTACACCTCATCGGCACACCTTTTGATGGAATCGGGATTCCTGACGGTGTAAAACAAGCAAAAGAACTTGTAGAAAAACTTGTGAATGAAAAGTAAAATAGTGACTTGCTTAAAAGAGTTAGTATAGTATTAAGCGACATAGGATTATCTCATCCTAAAAGCAGTAATTTAGTCTTAACTAAAGAATATACTAATAAAAAATCTCAATAGAAACTAAATTGAAAAGACTCTATATGCTATAATAGTAAGTGGAGTCTTTTGATTTCCGTAATTATAGATATACATTATTATTTTGATATAATCACCATAGATAGGAGTGATCATAATGGGAAAAGCAATCCCTACAGTAGAAGGTTGGCATAGCCAACACATGGTATTCGCCATGGATTTCAGCGCATGGAACTGCTTCACAGAGGATGAAAAAGCAGCAGCGCGCAATGAATTAAAAGTATTCTTAGCCGACCTTGAAGCTAAACATCAAGCTAAAGAAGGTAGCTATGCATTCTATGATTGTAATGGAGCAAAAGGGGATTTAATCTTATGGATTCTCGGTCCATCCCTTGAATACTTGGCTCAAGTAGAACGTAAATTCCGTCGTTTAGCTATTGCAAGCGTGTTGGTGCAAACTTATTCTTATACTTCTGTAACAGAAGTAAGCACCTATGTTAAGGCCAAGTTAGATACAGAGGAGGTTAATCAAAAATTATATCCTCATGTACCTCGCGATAAATATATCTGTTTTTATAATATGAGTAAAAAACGCGAAGGTGATGACAATTGGTTCATGTTACCACCGCAAGAGCGCGGTGCTTTGATGAAAGCTCACGGTGAACTTGGTAAAACATACTTGGATGTATTATCTGAATTCACTACTGGTGGCTGTGGTCTAGACGACTGGGAATGGGGCATTACCATTTTCAGCAACGACGACATCCAATTTAAAAAAATCGTATACGATATGCGCTTCGAAGAAGCCAGTGCAAAATACGGCATCTTCAGCGATTTCTACGTTGGTACTATCATCGACGATGCACTACTAGAAGAAATCTTTGGATAATAAAAGAGCCTGCTTTAGCAGGCTCTTTTTATTATTTAATTCATATATATCGATAAATAACTGCTTATTGTATCGTATATTCGTTCAATTTATAATGTTTTTAAGGTAGTCGGCGAGGTTGGGTCTCTCAAAAAGCAAATAGCCCTCCGTTACCCAGTGTAATTAGATAAACAGAAAGGCCATTTCCTATATGTTTTGTTTTTGAGATGCGCCTGACGTTCCGACTCGTCTGACTATCTATTTATATTATAGAGATAAAGATATATATCGTCAAATTAGAATGAATGGACTGCTTAGCAGTCCATTTTTCTTCCCTCAAAATGAAGGCTATAATTTTGAACAGAAAATTTTGTATACGTACTGTACTGTGTAAAATATAATTCACTATATTCGATTATCTTATTCATGGCTATATTTTTATAAAAGAGAACCCCGCATCTATCCGACTTACGAGGTCAAGGCCCTAGGCCGTAGACCTGATAAGTATGGAGGAGAGATGCGGGGTTTCTTTTATCACTTAGTATAGAAAAGTGAATTATATTTTGTAGTACTGTTCAGTGAACGTAAATTTTCTGTTTCCAGAAAATTATACCTTCATATTTGCACCTTTACGCACATAGAACCAGTAGCACACAGATACAGTTACAAGGTTGAACGCAAGTAATACAGCAAAGGCTGGGTGAATATTGCCGAACATGGAATATACAAAGCCAAAAATCTTAGGTGTAATGAAGGCACCGTATGCAGCTACAGCGGCTACGAAACCTGTAATTAAAGAGGAGAGCAATGGATTGCCAAATACGTGTGGAATCATACGGAATGTTGCACCGGTAGCAAAACCACAGCATACAAAGGTTAATACGGACATTGCAAAGAAGAATGGGAAGTTGTGCATATCTACACCAACTGCAATTAATGCGGTGGATGCACATAAGCCGATAAGACTAATAAAGGTAACTTTTGTACCACTATTGATTTTATCTGCTAACCAACCACCCACAGGACGAAGGGCACCTGCTACGAGTGGACCTACAAATGCGATAGAAGCAAATGGAATTTCAGGGAATTCTTTGCCTACTAATAGACCAAGTGCTGCTGCGTAACCAGAGAATGCACCGAAAGAACATGTATAGAGCAATGTTAGCGCCCATGTGTGCTTGTTACCAAAGATTTGTACGAGGTTTTTAGGATTTGGTTTTTCTAGAGGTAGGTTATCCATGAAGCGAGTCATCAATGCAAGGATAACAACAAGAGGTACAACCCACATGAAAGCTGCATTAGCTAGATATACTGCGTTGCCCTTAATAATTGTTGGCGTTACACCAAATACACTACCTAAAGCCGCAGATCCCATAGCAAATGGAGCTAGGAAGTAGATTACAGAAATGCCAAGATTACCAACGCCACCGTTGATACCAAGAGCTGTGCCTTTTTCAGATTTAGGGAAGAAGTTACCAATGTATGCCATAGAGGATGAGAAGTTGGCACCTGCTAAACCGATAAGGGCTGTTAAAATCATAAATGTCGCATAAGAAGTTGTTGTATCTTGTACAGCAAAGCCGAGCCACACAACAGGAACTAATAAGATAATTGTGGAAATAAATGTCCAGTTTTTACCGCCTAACAGTGCTGGCATGTATGTGTATACAAATCGCAATGTGGCACCTACTAGGCCTGGTAAGGCAGCCAATGTAAATAATTGATCAGTAGTAAAGTTAAATCCAGCGCTATTTAGCTGAGCCGCAATGGTTGCCCATAAGTACCAAACACAGAATGAAAGTGTTAAGGCAATAGTGGATATAACGAGGTTTTGTTTAGCAATTTTTTTGCCAAACTTTTCCCAAAATTCCGGATTCTCCGGTTGCCAATTAGCCACGATTTCGCTGCGGCTTGCACCTACTTGAGGCATTTTTAGTTCGTTCATTTTGAACTTCTCCTTACTGTAACAACTATACACGTAGAAAGAAAAATATATAA
>OFCQ01000181.1_pt1 | contig 41058 bp, 34 predicted proteins | sample 1520861 | NCBI WGS metagenome assembly OFCQ01 (sample SAMEA2699036, study PRJEB24076) | metagenome | biome: Human gut stool | place: Spain | collected 2012-11-21 | reverse complement strand
CATATTTACACAGATAAATAAAAATAATAGTATTAAATATCCCCTTTTATTTCTCATGAAAGGAACTCCTGTATTGTCTCTAACAACGTAAGCAGAACCGGAATACCAAGGACAAGTATTGTCAGTTTACTAAATATTTCTATTTGCACAGATATTGTCTGATAGCCTGCATCTTTGCAAATGCTAGAGCAAAATTCTGCAATATAAGTAATTCCAATCATCTTTAACAATGTATATAGATATACTGTATTCATATTCAAATACTGTCGGATTTCTTCAATTGCATCAACAAAAATTGTTAATCTTTCTACAATACATGCAAAAATCAAAATACTTACCGCTACGCTTATATAAATCCCATATTCTGATCTGCCATTTTTAAACTGTACTGCCATCAGCACACCTAATACTCCGACAATCCCTATCTGAACAATATTCATATTACCTTCACCTTGCTTTGCCCGACTCCTAAAATTATCTTTACCTTCCGTCCATTTTATAATGCAAATAATTGTTTCATCGTAATAAACAAGTCATAGATATACGGCAGTACCCAGGAAAGTACAAGAACAAGTGCTGCAAAACTTACAAGAAATGCCTGCTCGTCTCTGCCACTATGCTTTAGCACTTGGCTTAGAATAGACACCAGAATCCCAACTGCCGCTATTTTAAAAATTAAATTGATCGTCATGGTGTCCCTCCGTATCACAATAATATCACTACCAGAAAAATTCCTGCCATCACTCCCAGACAACTTCCAATCCGTCTTTTTGTCTCAATTCCTTCTCTCATCTTCTCAATTTCCAGTTCAAGTCGTTCAATATAAAGCTGCAGATTCCGGCTTTCTACTGCTGTGTGATTTTGTCCCAGATAGCATCCCAGCTCCTTTAATTGAATTAAATGAGACGGCTTTAGACTTAATTCTCCCAAGTATTGATCAATCGTACGCATCCAAATTGTAAAAAATTCATCTGCCTCTCTGTTTTCTACCTGCTTTTGCATTGCTAAAAGCCAGTTTTTGTATGGTTGTTTTACCCGCTGTGCTATCTTTCCGAATACTTCACCTATCGGTGCGACACAATATTCTAATTCCCCCTTTAATAAATAAATTAAATGCCGGATATACAACATTTTTTCCAGATAAATTTGCAATTCTTTACTGTACAAAAAACCAATCCCGCTCGTTGCAGCAATCACCAGTATACCGCCTATAATCCGCTGCATAGCAAACTCCCCCGCTCATCATAAATCGTTTTGATTTCCCCCGGATGATGCCTGTTTTCCAAAATAACATAACGTTCAAACCGACGCTTCCTTATCAAATCTCCAAGTACCGGCTTTTGCGATGCTTCCTCCATGTCCATTCCATGTACACTTGCAATTAATTTACATCCACATTGCATTGCATATTCTACCGCATGAACATCTTCACTTGTTCCAATCTCATCAATTGCAAGTACGTGTGGTGCCATTGACCGGATCAGCATGATCATTCCTTCTGCTTTGGGACAACAATCCAAAATATCTGTCCGCATTCCAAGATGATTCTGTGCCACACCAAGATAACACCCACCTAATTCTGACCGTTCATCTACTACCCCCACCGTGCATCCCCGAACATATTGATTTCCATCGGATATCTGGCGAATGATATCTCTGATCAGTGTTGTCTTCCCGCATCGTGGCGGTGATATGATTAACGTATGACATACTTCTCTGTTTTTTGTTATATACTGCATGATTGAATCTGCACATCCGATTATTTCATGTGCAACACGAATATTCACCGAAGATATGTACTGTAGATTTTTTACTCTGTTATTTTCTAATATCACTTTTCCCATAACGCCAGCCCGATGTCCTCCCTCTATTGTAACGAATCCCTGTTTCAATTCCTGTTCGTATGCATACAACGAATATTTACAAATATAATCCATTGTCTCTCGAATTTCTTCTTTTGTTACAATATGCTTGTTTTTTGCTTTTGATGGCAGCAGCATCTCTACATTTTCATACTCCACAATCAATGGCTGGTCAATACGCAGACGAATCTCTTCTAATTTTTCAAAATCTAATTCTTCATTTTCTATGATTGCTCGAATCGACTTTGCCAGGACATTTAATATTTGTTGCCTTTTTTTATTTTCCCTCATCTTGTCCACCTCTTTAAACAATATATGAAGTGGCAGAAGAATTATGACTAAAAATATTCACCGGACTTTTTTGTCATATATTTAGGAAAGCACTTTCCTAATATACAAAAAAGGCGAGGTCTGTGTTCATACACGTTCCTCGCCTAAACTCTTATTTTTTTATTATTCTGCTACATCTCGCATGCTGAAGCTGAATCTTCCCATCTTATCTTTGCCCATGCAAACAACTTTTACAACATCACCGATATTAAGAACATCTTCTACTTTGTTGATTCTCTCTTTCGAAATCTTAGAAATGTGAACCATTCCTTCTTTTCCAGGAGCGAATTCAACAAATGCTCCAAATTCCTTGATGCTTGTTACTTTACCTTCAAAAATCTGGCCTGCTTCGTAATCTGTTACGATAATGTGGATCATCTTTGCAGCTTCTTCCATCTTCTCTTTATCTGTTCCACAGATTGATACAGCACCTTCATCTGTAATGTCAATCTTCACGCCTGTCTGCTCAATGATTGCATTGATTGTCTTTCCGCGCTGTCCAACTACATCACCAATCTTCTGTGGATCAATCTGCATCTGCATAATCTTAGGTGCATATATTCCTACTTCTTCTCTTGGCTGTGCAATTGCTTTATTCATAACTTCATCCAAAATGTAAGTTCTTGCTTTCTTAGTAGCTGCGATTGCTTCCTCAATAATTGCTCTTGTCAGACCATGAATCTTAATATCCATCTGGATTGCTGTGATACCTTTGTGTGTTCCGGCAACCTTGAAATCCATATCTCCAAAGAAATCTTCTAATCCCTGAATATCTGTCAGTACAAGATAATCATCATCTGTCTCACCAGTTACAAGACCTGCTGAAATACCGGCTACTGCTGCCTTGATTGGTACACCCGCTGTCATCAATGACATACTAGATGCACAAATACTAGCCTGTGAAGTAGAACCGTTTGATTCAAATGTTTCTGAGACTGTACGGATTGCATATGGGAATTCGCTTTCGCTTGGCAATACAGGCACTAACGCTCTCTCAGCCAATGCTCCGTGTCCAATCTCACGACGTCCAGGTCCTCTTGATGGTTTTGTCTCTCCTACAGAATATGATGGGAAATTATAATGATGCATATATCTCTTTGTAGTCTCTGCTTCATCCAATCCATCTAATTTCTGTGCTTCTGACAATGGTGCCAGTGTTGTCAGTGTGCAGATCTGTGTCTGTCCACGTGTAAACATTGCAGAACCATGTACTCTAGGAATCAAATCTACCTCTGCTGCCAGTGGACGAATCTGGTCGATTGCACGTCCATCCGGACGCTTATGATCTTTCAGGATCATCTTTCTAACTGTCTTCTTCTGGTACTGATAAACAGCTTCTCCGAGCACTGCAAGCCATTCTTCATTCTCAGCAAATGCTTCTTCTAATTTTTCTGTAATAACACGGATATTCTCTTCTCTTGTCTGTTTGTCATCTGTAAATACCGCATCTTCCATCTCTGCCGGAGGAACAATCTCCTTAATTGCAGCAAACAATTCTTCCGGAACTGCACAGCTCTCATATGCATGTTTTTCTTTTCCACACTCTGCAACGATTGTATCGATAAATGCGATAACTTTCTGGTTCATCTCATGTGCGGCAAAAATAGCCTCGATCATTTTATCTTCAGGCACTTCATTTGCACCAGCTTCGATCATGATTACTTTCTCTTTTGTAGATGCAACTGTAAGAGCAAGATCTGATACGGCTTTCTGTGCTGCTGTTGGATTAAATACAAATTCTCCATCAACTAAACCAACCTGTGTTGTAGAAATCGGTCCATCAAATGGAATATCAGAAATACTTGTTGCGATCGCAGCTCCGAGCATTGCTGTAAGTTCAGGACTACAATCCTGATCCACTGACATAACCAGATTCTCCAGTGTTACATCATTTCTGTAATCTTTTGGGAATAACGGACGCATTGGACGGTCGATTACACGGCATGTTAAAATCGCATTCTCAGATGCTTTTCCCTCTCGTTTATTAAATCCACCTGGAATCTTACCCACAGCATACATTCTTTCGTTATATTCAACACTTAATGGGAAGAAATCAATACCATCTCTTGGTTTCTCTGAAGCTGTTGCTGTACACAATACAGTTGTATCTCCATAGTGCATCAGAACTGCTCCGTTTGCCTGTTTTGCGACACGATCTACATCGACTCTCAAAGTTCTTCCGGCAAGTTCCATTTCAAACTTTTTATACATGTTTGTTCTCCTTTTTATTTTATCTTTCTGAAAAGTGTCTCATCTATAATTCACTCTTCTGCTTTTCTTTCGTTGTCAGCAGGAGTGTCCGAAACTACTGAAAAAAACAAGAAAACATTCTTACACTTTTCAGTGGTCTCGGGAATCCATCTCCTGCCCGCAATCTTTCATATTATAACATAGGTCCATTGCTTACGCAAGGGCAAAGAAAAAGCCTGATATGATTTTTTTCATACCAGACTTTTCGTTATCTCTTAGGCTTTTGAGCAACTAAAATTATTTTCTTAATCCAAGTTTCTCGATCAAAGCACGATATCTTTCGATATCGATTTTCTTTAAGTATGCAAGAAGTCCTCTTCTCTGTCCAACCATTTTCAAAAGACCTCTTCTTGAGTGGTGATCTTTTGGATTAGCTTTGAAGTGATCTGTCAGCTCGTTGATTCTTGCTGTCAAGATAGCTACCTGTACTTCCGGAGATCCTGTATCTCCTTCGCATCTTCCATATTCTGCAATAATTGCCTGTTTCTTTTCTTTAGAAATCATGTTCTTTTCCTCCTAATAAATATCTTTTATGACCGCCTGACATTAAGCAACGGTTGGAGTCATCCAATTACCGAACGTCGGCTCACAGTTATTAACTATAACATATCTTTCTTATTTTGTAAAGAAGTTTTTCCCATACAAAATATCTTTATCTACGCGTGCTTTCAATTCATCAATCGATGCAAACTTTGTCTCTGGCCGTTCAAACTCATGAAACCATACCTTTACATATTTTCCATAAGTATCTCCAGAATAATCAAACACATACACTTCCGTCAACAAATGCGGTTCATTTTCCACTGTCGGTTTAATCCCTACATTTCCAATTCCATAATATCTTGCACCGTCAATTTCAATCTCGCATGCATACACGCCGAACTTTGGTGCGATCTTATGCTCGTCCCATGCAATATTCATTGTGGGAAATCCCAATGTTCTCCCCAACTGGTGTCCGTGCTCCACGACACCCTCGGTTCCGTATAAATATCCAAGAAGATTATTGGCTAACGTCACATTTCCTTCTGCAAGTGCTTCTCTTACATAAGTGCTACTGATTTCTCTGCCCTCATACATTTCTTTTTTGATTACATCCAGCTGATATCCACATTGCGCTGCATATTTTTCCAGCATTACCACATCGCCACGTTTCTCATGTCCAAACTGAAAATCTTCTCCGACAACAACTACTGCTGCATGAAATTTTTCAGCAAGAATCTGCAAGATAAACTGTTCTGCTTCCATTTCTCGGATTTCTTTTGTAAACGGACATGCGATAAAGCAATCCACTTCTTGTTCCAGTCGTTCTTTTCTCTCCTCTTTGGTGAGTAAAGAATTTCTTCCCATATCAAATGCACACACTACACTTTGAATTTCTTCGGATGCCAACTCCTTGACACGTCCGATCAACTTTTGATGTCCACGATGAAGGCAATCAAACTTTCCCAAAGTTACTGCAGATTTTTTTTCGCTTTGATATGCATTTATGTCTGTTATATATTGCATGCTACTTTTTTAATTCCTCCTGATCCAAAAACATCTTCTCTACCACGAATTTTCGTTCATTTTCATGATAAACAAAAATGCCGATGAAATGTTGTGCCTGATCATATAATCTTATTTGTTCCCCTTCAACAAATTCTGTTGCCTTTGGTTCTTCTTTTAATTTTATCATAGACATTTTCAATTCATTTCCATTGTATGCAAGTGCTTCAAACTTTTTCATTACAATAGCTGCTTTTTTATCCGAAAACATCTCATCAATTGGAATCAATATTTCTGCAAGCTTTTCTTGTTCGCGATATGCTCTGACTTCATCAATTTTCAAACTATCTTTTAAGTTAAAACAACTCACACGTGTACGAAGGAGTTGTTCCATACAACCACCGCAGCCCAACTCTTCGCCTATATCATGGCAAAGCGTCCTTATATAAGTTCCTTTCGAGCAACTCACTTCCATCCTTACACGTGGTAATTTTACTTCCTTAATTTGAATATCTAAAATCTGAACTTTTCTTGTTTTTCGTTCTACTTCTTTCCCTTCACGAGCCAATTCATATAATTTTTTTCCATTCACCTTCAAGGCTGAATACATTGGTGGAAGCTGATCATATTCACCGATATATCCACAAATGCAATTTTTCACTTGTTCTTCTGTCAGTGCAGCTGTATCTCCCGTTTTTAATACTTCTCCTGAAATATCCTGTGTATCCGTCGTCTTTCCTAAAAGCAGTATTGTCTCGTATGTTTTATTTTTGTCAGTCAGCATATCACAAAGCTTTGTTGCTCTACCAAGACACACCGGCAATACACCTTCTGCATCCGGATCAAGCGTTCCTGTATGACCAATCTTTTTTTGCCCTACGATTCCTCTAAGCTTTGCTACTACATCATGAGATGTATAGCCCTTTTCTTTGTATATATTCAGAATTCCGTTTATCATGAAGCCTATTCCTTTGCGCCAATTCCTTTTAACTGTATGTCAATTTCTTTCATAAGATTATTTACTACATCATGCACTGTACCTTTCATCGTACAGCCTGCAGCTTTAACATGTCCGCCACCGCCAAAGTATTTTGCGATTTTACTAACATCAACAGCATCTTTTGAACGAAGACTCACCTTATATTCCTGATATCCTGTCTCATACATAAAAATTGCTACTTCTATCCCTGTGGTGTACCGAAGCTGACTTACAATTCCTTCCAAATCCGATGGCACTGCATTGAAAAATCCCATATCTCTTTTTGACACATAAGAGAAAATACATTTCTTGTCTAATACCATCATACTCTCAAGCAATGCTTTCCCGAGGATTTGATTTTGTACATATGTCTTTTCATAGAATGTCTTATCGATGATATCGCTTCCATTTACACCCTTACGGAGCAATTCTGCCGCCGCCTCCATTGTTTCTGGTGCTGTACAGGAATATTGGAACACTCCGGTATCATGGGCAATTCCCATATAAAGTGCTTCCGCACAATGCAAACTGATTTTATCTTTGTCTATCAATCGATAAATCAATTCTGATGTCGAGCTTGCATCCGGGATTATCTCATTATAATCTGCAAACGCCTCATTACTTACATGATGATCAATACACGCCGTCATCTTTGCACTCTCAAAAAGTGGTGCAGAAAACCCTAATCGTTCTTTGTCTCCACAATCCATACAAATAAAAAGATCATAAACCTTTGAATCATCAATTTCACTATGGATTTTATCTGTATCCTGAATAAAAAGAAAACGATCTGCTAAATTTTCCAGATATACATCAACCTGCAACTCTGGATATTGTTCCTGCAAATAAAGATATAGTCCCATTACAGAGCCGACACAATCTCCGTCCGGACGTATATGTCCCCCGAGAGCAACCGTCTGCTTTTTTGCTAAAATTTCAGATAAAACAATACTCATGTTTATTCCTCACCTTTTTTTGTCAAATCATCTATCATCTTACTCATGTTTACTCCATATTCAATGGACTGATCTAAAATAAATGCAATCTCCGGAGTATTTCTCATATTGATTGTTCTTGCAAGCTCACGACGGATATATCCTTCTGCACTCTGCAAACCTTTCAATGTATCTTCCTGAGCTTTTTCATCTCCCAGCACGCTGATATACGCCTTGCAGGTCTTTAAATCCGGAGCTACTTCAACCGCTACAACGGATGTCATCGGTGCAACTCGTGGATCTTTAATCCCGCCACGCAGTATATTACTTAACTCATGATGAACTTCTGCATTCACTCTTGTATTTTTTATACTGTTCTTTCTCATGTTTCATCGCTCCTTATACGTTCTGCCCCGAACAGATTCTGTCCGGAGCAGTATTTTTAGATTATTTTCTTTCTACTTCAACCATCTTGTATGCTTCTACAAGGTCACCCTCTTTAATGTCATTGTAATTTTCAAATACAAATCCACACTCATATCCGGCTTTTACTTCTTTTACATCATCTTTAAAACGTTTCAGTGATGCAAGAGGTCCATCAAAGATTACAATACCATCACGAGTCAGACGCACTGAACAGTTACGCTCGAAGATACCATCCTGTACATAAGAACCTGCAATTGTACCAACACCGGATGCTTTAAATGTCTGACGCACTTCTGCGTGACCAAGTACTTTTTCTTCAAATACCGGATCAAGCATACCTTTCATAGCTGCTTCCACATCTTCAATCGCACTATAAATAACACGATACAATCTCAAGTCAACACCTTCACGGTCTGCAATGTCTTTTGCTGTTGCATCCGGACGAACGTTAAATCCGATAATAATTGCATTCGATGCAGATGCCAATGTTACATCTGATTCATTGATCGCGCCAACACCACCATGGATAATCTTAATCACTACTTCATCATTAGAAAGCTTAAGCAAGCTCTGTTTCATTGCCTCTACAGAACCCTGAACATCAGCTTTTACAACAATGTTCAATTCTTTCAAATTGCCTTCCTGAATCTGTGTAAACAGATCATCCAAAGACATCTTGCTTTTTGTTTCTTCCAAAAGCTTTGCTTTATTCTGTGCAATAAATGTCTCAGCAAAGTTTCTTGCAGCTTTTTCTGTTTCACATCCCACAAATACTTCTCCGGCATTTGGCACGTCATTAAGACCAAGAATCTCAACTGGCTGTGAAGGTCCTGCTTCTTTTACGCGACGACCTTTATCGTCCATCATTGCACGTACTTTACCATGTGCAGAACCAGCTGCGATTGCATCTCCAACATGCAGAGTACCTTTCTGCACAAGTACAGTTGCAACAGATCCTTTTCCTTTATCCAACTGAGCTTCAATAACAAGACCTCTTGCTGCACGATTTGGATTTGCTTTTAACTCCATAACTTCTGCTGTTAAAAGGACCATCTCAAGTAATTCTTTGATTCCTTCTTTTGTATGTGCTGATACTGGTACAAAAATTGTACTTCCGCCCCAGTCTTCCGGAATCAATTCATACTCTGTCAATTCCTGTTTTACACGTTCCACATTAGCACTTGGTTTATCAATCTTGTTGATTGCAACAATAATTTCAATTCCGGCAGCCTTTGCATGGTTGATAGCCTCTACTGTCTGTGGCATAACACCATCATCTGCGGCTACTACAAGGATTGCGATGTCTGTAGAACTTGCACCACGCATACGCATAGCTGTAAATGCTTCATGTCCAGGTGTATCCAGAAATGTAATTTTTTCTCCATCAATTTCTACAACAGATGCACCGATATGCTGTGTAATACCACCTGCCTCACGATCGATCACATTCGAATGACGGATTGCGTCAAGCAATGATGTTTTACCATGGTCAACGTGACCCATAACACAGACAACAGGAGGACGTTTCACCATATCTGCTTCATCCTCTTCGTCTTCTTTCAAAAGTTCTTCGATCACATCGACAACTACTTCTTTCTCACAAAGAACATCGAATTCCATTGCGATTTCTTCTGCTGTCTCATAATCAATTTCCTGGTTTACTGTTACAATCTTGCCCTGCATAAACAACTTTTTAATAATTACAGATGGAACAATCTTCATCTTATCAGCAAGTTCCTGGATTGTAAGAACTTCAGGAATTGTAATCTGTTTAATTTCTTCTTCCACCTCAACCGGCTTCGGCTGTGGTTTCTGAGGTTTTTTCACTTCAGCTACCTGTTTCTGCTTTTTACCTTTTTTGCCTTTATTCTCAAACTCTCCGTCACGAAGCTCTTTCTTCTTGTAATCTTTCTCTTTGTCTTTTGCTTTATTTCTCTGAGTTTTCTGCTGTTCTACCATTGGTGCCGGAATAGAATCACGATCTTCTCTGCGTCCCTGTCCCTGTCTTCCCTGTGGACGTGAGTTACCTCTGTCATTTCTGTCGTTTCTATCATTTCTGTCATTATTATTAAAGCGTCCACCACGATCATTTCTATCGTTTCTGTCATTATTATTAAAGCGTCCGCCACGATCATTTCTATCGTTTCTGTCATTATTATTAAAGCGTCCGCCACGATCGTTTCTATCGTTTCTGTCATTGTTATTAAAGCGTCCGCCACGATCATTTCTATCGTTTCTGTCATTATTGTTAAAGCGTCCGCCTTGAGACCTGTCATTTCTTCTCTGACCCTGTTCCGCATTCTGTGGACGTGATCCGTTTACGCCGTTTAACTGTGGTTTTGCTGCTGCCACTCCCTGTGTATTCTGACCCTGATTTACAGGTTTTGCAGTTCTGTTTTCATTCTGTGGGCGCTGTCCCTGACGGTTTCCATTCTGTGGACGCTGTCCCTGACGATTTCCATTCTGCATTTTTCCACTCTTAGAATTCTGTGGACGAAATACCTGTACGATTTTTTTCTTTTTTGGAGCTCCATCTTCTGTATTCTCAGTTTTTTTCTTTGCATACTCGCTACGGATTGTATCTGTAACCTGCTCTTCCAAAGTACTCATATGGCTTTTCACTTCCACTTTTTTCTTTGCAAGAATATCTAATAACTCTTTGTTGTCCATTCCTAACTCTTTTGCTAACTCATGTACTCTCAATTTTGTCATATTATAAACTACCTCCTTTATGCAATTACTCGTTGACTGTTTCAAATTGTTTTTGAATTCCCTTTGCAAATCCTTCATCCAATATTGCCAGAGATGCACGGAATTCTTTTCCCATTGCATGCCCTAAGGTATCTTTATCTCCGTAAAAATAAATTGGAACCTTATAAAATTCACACATATCCTGAAACTTCTTTTTTGTATTATCAGATGAATCTTCTGCTACGATTACAAGTGTGGCGCGACCACACTTTGTTTCTCGTTCTGTCATAAATTCTCCGCTCACGCATCTTCCTGCCTTTGTTGCAAGTCCTATCAGAGACAATATCTTATCTGGTTTCAAGTTCACTCATCTCCTTTTCCAGACGATCGTACACCTCTGTCGGAATTGCCTGTTTAAAAGACCTCTCAAGCCCTTTACTCTTTACTGCCTTTTCAAAACAATCTTTTGACATGCACAGATATGCGCCACGTCCATTCTTCTTGCCTGTTGTGTCCAGAACAAATTCATTCTCCTCTGTTCTTAAAACACGTATCAATTCTTTCTTCGGTTTCATTTCGCCGCAGCCAACACATTTTCGCATTGGTATCTTTCGCTTTGTCGTCAACTATCTTATCTCCTTCCAAAGATGAATATGAATTATTCTTCTGTTTCTACAAATTCGAATTCTTCTACATCGTCTTCTGTATTATCATACTGAACATCTGCATCTTCTGCATCTGTCTCGTACTCTCCTACATATCCCTCTTCATCTTCTTCCATGTTGTTCATCTGATCCATGTAATCTTCCGGAAGTTCTCCTGCTTCGATTGCCTGTGTTTCACTCTTAATATCAATCTTATAACCTGTAAGACGAGCTGCAAGTCTTGCATTCTGTCCTTCTTTACCAATTGCAAGTGAAAGCTGGTAATCTGGTACGATCACGCTTGCTGTTTTCTCATCCGGATCAGCCATAACTGAAATAACCTTTGCAGGACTCAAAGCATTTTCAATTAATAATGCCGGATTATCACTCCAGTTAATAATATCAATTTTTTCTCCACGAAGTTCCTTTACAACAGCATTCACACGTGCTCCATTCATTCCGACACATGCTCCTACAGGATCCACATTCTCATCATTAGACCATACTGCCATCTTTGTACGAGAACCTGCCTCACGTGCAATACTCTTAATCTCTACTGTTCCGTCTTTTACTTCTGCAACTTCTGCTTCAAACAAACGTTTTACAAGTTCCGGATGTGTTCTTGACACAAGAATCTTCGGACCCTTTGTTGTATTCTTAACCTCTACAATATAGAGTTTAATTCTCTCTGTCGGCTCAAACTTTTCGCCTTTTACCTGTTCATTCTCTGTCAGCATCGCATCTGCTTTACCAAGGTTGATGCTGATATTCTTGCCTACATAACGCTGAACAATACCTGTTACGATATCTTTTTCTTTTGCAAAATACTGATCAAATACTACTTTTCGTTCCTCTTCTCTGATTTTCTGCAAAATCAGGTTCTTTGCATTCTGTGTTGCAATACGTCCAAATGATTTTGATTCTACAGGAATTTGAGCGATATCTCCAATGTGCAAAGATGAATCCAGCTTTTCAGCATCTTCCAGACTGATCTCGATTGCAGGATCAAATACTTCCTCTACAACTTCTTTCTCTGCATATACAGAATAATCACATGTTTCACGATTCATAATAATTTTGATGTTATCAGATGTTCCAAAATGATTTTTACAAGCGCTGATCAATGAATTTTCGATTGCATCCATCATAGTATCTTTACTGATATTTTTTTCTTCTTCCAAAATTGTCAAGGCTTCCAGTAATTCTGTGTTCATTATTCATTCCTCCTAAATTTATAAAATTTCATCTCTATTTTTTCAACTTCTTGTTACTGCTCTATTTTATTGTTTAAAAATCCAGAGCAAGACGGATCAAAGCGATATCACTTTTATTAAATACCTGCTCCGTGTCATCTTCATAAGCAATTGTTACGGTATCATTATCATATGCTTTCAGAATACCTGTAAATTCCTTCTGACGGTCAATTGCCCGATATGTACGAATCTCAACTTCCTCTCCCATGCTTCTCTTAAAATCTTTCTCCTTTTTCAACGGACGACCAAGTCCCGGAGAACTCACTTCAAAAATATAAGCATCTTCAATATAGTCTTTCTCATCCAGAATATCCGAAAACTGACGGCTTACAACCTCACAATCATCCACTGTGATTCCGCCTGGCTTATCTATATAAGCTCGCAGATACCAGGTTCCTGCTTCCTTTACATATTCCACATCCACCAGTTCAAATCCATGTCCGGTAACGATTGGTTCTAAAAGTTCTTCTGTCTGTTGTTCGTATTGTTCTCTTCTTGACACGTTATACTTCCTTTCTCACAATGCAATAAAGAAGAGTGAACTTTCGTTCACTCTTCTGCCAAATCCTTTATGTAACTAATGCTTACTATAACACTTTTCAATCTACAATGCAAGAGGGTTTGTATTTTATTTTAAATTTTACTCACTCTTTCGTTGCTGAACACAGATACCGTGAGACTTGGCGCGTAATTCTGGTCAGCGAAAGCTGACAGGTTCCTATCAGAATCACTGTGCATCCTCGCGGAGCGTTTATCCTCGATACTTTGTACCAACTCCATCTCTTTTTGCTAGTTTCAAACGATTTAATGTCACTTCTTTTTCATTGTACTGAATCTTTGTCTCTATACCATCTTCATATAAATAAACATGTTCCATCTCATCATTTTTCTGCAAACGGATACCTCTCACTCCTACAGCTCCTTTTTTCTTTTCCGGAACATCTGCAGCAGAAAATTTTAAGAAATATCCATTCTTCGTCTGCAGCACCACACACTGATTGTCTGTTACAACCTGTACACTTAGTAATTCATCATCTTCTTGAAGCTTTGTTGCTGCAATTGTACGTTTTGCAACCTGGAATTCGCTTCCGTCCACCTGCTTGAGCATCCCTTGCTTTGTCGCAAACAGTAATTTTACAAATCTCATCTGCTCTGCATCACATACCATGATAATTTGTTCTTCGGCACTCGAATAATTTGTCAGATTATCAATCGGGGTTCCCTTATCTCTGAATTTTCCATATGGAAGATCAAGCACTTTCACCTGATGCATTCGCCCTGCGTCTGTAAAGAAACAAATCTTCCCTGTATTCATACAATGCACAACATACTTGCTTTCTTTATCCGCAGCTTCTTTGTTACGCTCATAAACACTGACATCAACCGTCTTAGAATATCCAAATCGGTCCATCAAAAATACAACTTCTTGCTCCTCGATTTTCTTTTCTTCAAATACAGCTTCCTCAGCATTCTCTACAACTGTGCGGCGTTTCCTTCCATATTCCTTTTTAAAGTTATCCAATTCGCCTATGATAACTTCTGACATTGAATCATAATTATTCAAAATATCTTCATATCTTTTAATATTCGCCACTGTTATCTCATGTTCTTTTTGAAGTGCTTCAATTTCGAGTCCTATTAATTTATACAGACGCATTTCAAGAATTGCTGTCGCCTGACGTTCTGTAAATCTAAGCATTGCTGCCATCTTTTTAGAAATATTTGATTTAAATTTGATATTATCTGTCACACCATTTACCAGACAGGCTTTTGCATCTTTCACAGACTTACTGCCTCTCAATATTTCAATAATAAGATCGATCACATCACAAGCTTTGATCAATCCTTCCTGAACTTCTCGTTTTTCCTGTTCTTTTGCAAGTAATGTCTTATATTTTCGCGTTGTTACCTCAAACTGGAAATCGACATGATATTCAATGATCTTTTTAAGTCCCAGTGTCTCTGGTCGCCCGTCTGCTACAGCCAGCATATTTACTCCAAATGTATCTTCCAGACGTGTTTTCTTGTATAGCATGTTTTTCAGATTCTCTACATCCGCACCACGCTTCAATTCGAGTACAATTCGAATTCCCTCTTTTGAAGACTGGTTTGAAATATCTACAATATCTGTTGTTTTTTTCGTTTCTACCAGATTCGCCACATCATTTAAAAATTTAGAAATTCCAGAACCAATCATTGTATATGGAATCTCAGTGATAACAAGCTGTTTCTTTCCGCCTTTTAAATCTTCGACTTCTACCTTACCACGAATCTTAATTTTTCCTTGTCCGGATTCATAAATTGAAAGTAAATCATCTTTATTTACAACTATTCCTCCTGTTGGAAAATCAGGTCCCTTCACATACTTCATCAATTGCTTTGTAGTAATCGCATCATTTTTCATATATGCTTTTACCGCATCTACTACTTCTGCAAGATTATGTGTAGGAATGCTTGTTGCCATACCGACCGCAATTCCTTCCGCACCATTGATCAACAAATTAGGCACACGTGCCGGAAGTACCAACGGCTCTTTCTCTGTCTCATCAAAGTTCGGCCCAAAATCAATAACATTTTTATCCAAATCTGATAAATATGCTTCCTGCGTAAATTTAGTAAGTCTTGCTTCTGTATAACGCATTGCAGCAGCACCATCACCCTCAATGGAACCAAAGTTACCATGTCCATCTACCAGTACCATTCCTTTTTTGAAATCCTGTGCCATTACAACAAGCGCATCATAGATTGAACTATCTCCATGCGGATGATATTTACCCATTGTATCTCCGACGATACGGGCACATTTTCTATAAGGTTTGTCATAGCGGATTCCCAGCTCATGCATATCATACAATGTTCTTCGCTGTACCGGCTTAAGACCATCTCTTACATCTGGCAATGCACGTGCAATAATTACACTCATGGCATAATCGATATAAGATTTTTTCATCAAATCAGAATATTCTGTTCTGATAATCTGTGATTCATTATTGCTCATAATTTTCTCCTTCCAGGCATCTTAGATATCCAGTTCGGCTTCCGTTGCATTTTCATAAATAAATGCCCTGCGTGGTGGCACTTCTGTCCCCATCAACATCTCTGTAACACTGGATGCCATACGTGCATCTTCAATTTCTACTAATTTCAAAAGTCTTGTTTCCGGATCCAATGTTGTCTCCCAAAGCTGCTGGGCATCCATCTCTCCAAGACCTTTATATCGCTGCAATGTAAATCCACCCTCATGAGTTTTCCGATAACGTTCAAGGGCTGCATCATCATATAAATACTCTTCCTCCCCCTTCTTCGGCATTGCCTTATAAAGTGGCGGCATCGCAATATACACATGTCCTTCATAAATCAATTCTGGCATAAAGCGATAAAACAGTGTTAATAATAATGTAGAAATATGCGCTCCATCTACATCGGCATCGGCCATAATAATAATCTTGTCGTATCGCAATTTAGTAATATCAAAATCATTGCCGTATCCTTCTGAAAATCCACATCCAAATGCATTGATCATTGTTTTTATCTCTGCATTAGCCAGCACTTTATCAATACTTGCCTTTTCGACATTTAATATCTTACCGCGGATTGGCAGGATTGCCTGATAATTTCTGTTTCTGGCAGTCTTTGCTGAACCACCTGCCGAATCTCCCTCAACAATAAATATTTCACATTTCTTCGGATCACGACTCTCGCAATTCGCCAGTTTTCCATTACTGTCAAATGAATACTTCTGTTTTGTCAAAAGATTTGTCTTTGCTTTTTCTTCTGTCTTACGAATCTTCGCTGCCTTTTCTGCACTGGATAACACTGTCTTTAATGTTTCCAGGTTACGGTCGAAATACAGAACAATCTCATCTCCGGTCACTTTGCCAGTTGCTTTTGCTGCATCTGGATTATCAAGTTTCGTCTTTGTCTGTCCCTCGAAACGCGGGTCCGGATGCTTGATTGATACAATTGCAGTCATACCATTACGAATATCTGCTCCTGTAAAGTTCGCATCCTTTTCTTTCAATATTCCAAGTTCACGTGCATACTGATTCATCACTGTTGTAAAAGTTGTTTTAAATCCAGTCAGATGTGTACCACCTTCTGAATTGTAAATATTATTACAAAAACCAAGTACATTTTCATGAAACTCATTTACATATTGAATCACAGCCTCCACTTCAATTCCATCCGCTTCTCCTTTGAAATAAATCGGATCATGAAGTACTTCTTTCTTTTTATTCAAATCACGGATAAAACCTATAATTCCATCTGGTTCGTGATATTCAACATGTTCTTCACTTCCCGGACGTTTATCATCAAAGACAATTGTAAGATTCGGGTTCAGATATGCTGTCTCATGCATACGACTCTTTACTTCTTCTGCACGAAATTTCGTCTTTTCAAAGATTGTATCATCCGGCAAAAAATTCACCTTAGTTCCGGTTTTTCTTGTCTTTCCGACAACCGGAAGTAATCCATTCTCCAATTCAATTGTAGGAATACCTCTCTCATATGCATCATGGTGGATTGCCCCTTCTCTACTGATCCACACATCCATATGTGTCGACAATGCATTCACGACGGAAGATCCAACCCCATGAAGACCTCCGCTTGTTTTATACGCCGAATCATCAAACTTTCCTCCTGCATGCAATGTTGTGTATACAAGTCTCGCTGCGGAAACTCCCTTTTGATGCATCCCCACCGGTACGCCTCGTCCATTATCTTCAACCGTTGCGGAACCATCCTTCTCTAATGTCACATGAATCTCAGAACAGTATCCGGCAAGATGCTCATCCACTGCATTGTCTACAATTTCATAAATCAAATGATTCAATCCTTTTGTAGATACACTTCCTATATACATACCCGGTCTTTTACGAACCGCCTCTAGTCCTTCCAATACCGCAATACTATCTGCATCATATGTATTTTTATTCGCCATATCCTCTCTCCTTCTCTTGCTTCCTGTATCTTTCCAGAAATTTGATCTTATTCCATCAGACACAGACTGCCTCATGGCATACTTCTTTATATTATCACGAATCTCAATTACTTTTCAATATCTTTTTCTCTATTTTGCAAACATATGTTCTCTTTCTGTTTTCTATCCTATCAATACATTCTGCAGGGTCACAGCAAGTACTTCCATTGCATTTCTCATTTCTTCTACTGTATTGGTTTGAGCCCCTGCCTCAATCAGTAAAGATTTTGGAAGTAAATGTAAATTATAGCGATACCCTCTCAAATAAATATGTCTCGCAAATCCCGGATACATTCGTTCACAGGCAAGCTGCATTTGAAGTGAAAACGCCAAATTATCCTGTATGTAAGGATTATATAAATATTCAATATCTCCATTTGTCCTGGTTCGGCTAAGTCCATTAAAAAACATAATTTTCGCCGTCTGCTTCCCTCCAATATCCGTCACAAGATGTGTCTCTTCTGCCACTCCATCCCTATGCAGATCTATTGCTACTTCAACGGAAGGATTCGCCTCCAGTATTGGTCTGACAGAGGCCTCTGCATTTTCATAGGCATTACTTCTATCTAGTTTTCCATTGATAATATCATAAACCCCTGTGTCATGGATTGTCTCTATCCCTTTCGCATTTAAAAGCTGTGTCAGATACTCTCCGATTCCTACTATACTGGTACTTGGATCTCCTGGTATAGAGTCTGCAAATGTTTCTTGCGAATGCGTATGAAAAATCAAAATTTTCGGTCCTTGACTGCTCTGATCTATTTTCATATTCTCACTAAGCAATGCGTCCGCATTCAGTTGTTCCGGTCCAATCATTGTTGAACTGTCTACAATATAGAAATTACTCAGTAGATAATCAAAATCTCTTAATCTTTCTATCGACAAATCGAGAACCGGCTGACTCTGTGCAGGCACAACTTCATCCTCTTGAGTTTCATTTTCCACCAGATTTCCTTTTTCATCAACATGATTCTCGTCATTTGCCTGACACTCCAGAATCTTCGCAATTGTGTCTTCATCCTCCACCACCTGCTTATATTCTCCTTGTTCAGTAACATAACCAACGAACGGAAACCACCTCATCGTACTCTTAAGCACCCATTGTTTTGCAGTATTTTTCCCTGACAGTTCACTTGCAAATACAATGGATGGTAAAAACATAGTCCCAAGATTTTGTATCAACATTTCATCGAATTGATATTTTATCATCGCCACTCCCGGCTTCACACCTCCGCAGGCATATGAAAATACCAACGTCAACACAACAATGCCTGCTGCCTTTGTCCCCCACCTTGGTATCTTCATATTTTCCACAACCTTCCTTTCTATATTAAACACCATCCAAATGACAGACATTTATACTTAGACATATTCACACAACATCTCCGTTATATTTATATATGAAATAACATTTTTAATTATTCGTTTTCATTTCTGTAAAAAGCATATTTAACGATTCAGATAAAGTGTAGCTGATTTGCTTTACAAGTTCATCTTCGTTTTTGGGTGTGACAAACATTCCATTTAAATGTGGTGATATCAGCTCTTTAATCAGCTCATATTTTTCACTATTATTATAGCTTCGCAATACATTTCCGACTCCTTTTAACACCTCCGATGTTTCCAGCGCACTAATTAGATTTTCCATAGTATCATTGACAATCGTTGCTGCATCTACAACTGTCGGAACTCCAATTCCGATTACCGGAATGCCCAGTGTCTCTTTTGTAAGACCACTCCTATGATTTCCTACTCCTGAACCCGGATGGATTCCCGTATCTGCAATCTGAATTGTTCGATTTAATCGTTTTGAATTTCGTGCAGCCAATGCATCAATCGCAATAACCATATCCGGTTTTGTCTCTGACACAATGCCTTTTATAATCTCAAGCGTTTCCATCCCCGTCTGTCCCATCACCCCCGGCACAATCGCACTGACAATTCCGTTTTCTTCCATTTCCATTGCATATCTCCCATACTCTTTCATAATATGCCTCGTCACTCTTAAATTATCTACAACATATGGACCAAGTGCATCCGGCGTCACCTGACGATTGCCTAGTCCTACAACTAAAATGGAGCAAATTTCTTTCTCCTGCAAATGTATTATCTCCCCAATTTTTCTTGCAAGCTTTTCGGAAATTTCTCTGTGATAATCTTCGTCTGACATTGCCATATTAGGTGCTTCAATCGTCAAATACACTCCCACAGGTTTTCCCATGCTTTTAGCTCCGTTTTCCGTTTCGATTTTAACCTTTGTAATCTGAATCTCCAGTTCTTCTTCATACTCTTCCTCTAAAATCACTCCCGGAATTTCAACCTGATCTGATTCAAAACGTTCTTTTTCTTCCAACGCAAGATCAGTTCTCACATTATATTTTTCTAACATCGTCAATTTTTCCTCTTTTCCTTTTTTCTACTTGTATTTTTTACAGTATTTTTCAAATTATGTATTGACAAGTTCTTCCTATTAGCATAAAATAAACGAGTATGTTCCATTAGAACGTCCGTGTCCGAGTCTAATGTGGACAAGTAAAGTGGTGATTTATCATCCGCTTGAGATATTATTACATTTGAAAATTTATTATTATTTGGAGGTGCTCAGATTGGCTAACATTAAATCTGCTAAAAAAAGAATTTTAGTTAACGAAACTAAAGCTGCTAGAAACAAAGCAATCAAATCTAAAGTTAAAACTGCTATTAAGAAAGTAGACGCTGCAGTTGCACAGAAAGACGTTGAGGCTGCTAAGACAGCTCTCAAAGCTGCTATCGTTGAAATCACAAAAGCTGGAAGCAAAGGTGTATACCACAAAAATACAGTTTCAAGAAAGATTGCTCGTCTTTCAAAATCTGTAAACAGCATTGCTTAATTAATATATAGACGATTTTAAAACATCCGCTACCGTCATGGCGGATGTTTTTTATTGCGCTTGTGACGGTCGCTTGCAACACCTACATTGTACACCACAGTGTGCATCCTAGTCGGAAGTGATTTTTATATATTAGGAAAGCACTTTCCTAATATATAAAAAAGCACTGCCCTACAACTATTATTGTTGTAGAACAATGCCTTTTATCTAATCTTATCTTTTCCTGATTTTCTAATTAGTTATTGATCAGTTTATCCTCATCACTCCAGCTATAGAGTTTTCTAATCTCAGCTCCAACCTTCTCTGATGGATGTTCTGCTGCCAGTTTTCTCATGGCTTTGAAATGAGCCTGTCCGCCTGCTTCTGACATATCTAACAGGAAGTCTTTTGCAAATGTACCATCCTGAATATCTGTAAGGATCTTTTTCATTGCTTTCTTTGTATCTTCTGTAATGATCTTTGGTCCTGTAATATAATCACCATACTCAGCTGTATTTGAAATAGAATATCTCATTCCTTCAAATCCTGACTGATAAATCAAATCAACGATCAGTTTCATCTCGTGAATACACTCAAAGTAAGCATTTCTTGGATCGTATCCAGCTTCGCATAATGTTTCAAAACCTGCCTGCATTAATGCACAAACACCACCGCAAAGTACTGCCTGCTCACCAAACAAGTCTGTCTCTGTCTCTGTTCTGAATGTTGTCTCAAGAACTCCGGCTCTTGCTCCACCGATTCCTGCTGCATATGCAAGTGCAATATCAAGAGCTTTACCTGTAGCATCCTGTTCAACAGCTACCAGACAAGGAACTCCCTTACCTACCTGATACTCACTTCTTACTGTGTGTCCTGGTCCTTTAGGGGCAATCATTGTAACATCAACATTTGCCGGTGGTATAATCTGATTGAAATGGATATTAAATCCATGAGCGAACATTAACATATTTCCCTCTTCCAGATTTGGTGCGATATCTTTTTTATAAAGTGCAGCCTGTTTCTCATCATTGATCAGAATCATAATAATATCAGCTCTCTTAGCTGCTTCTGCTGCTGTATATACTTTAAATCCCTGCTCTTCAGCTTTCTTCCAAGATTTGCTTCCTTCATACAGACCGATAATAACATTGCATCCAGAATCTTTCAGGTTCAATGCATGTGCATGTCCCTGGCTACCATATCCAATAATTGCAATTGTTTTTCCCTCTAACATTGAAAGGTTACAGTCTTCCTGATAATAAATTTTTGCTGCCATTTGCCATTCCTCCTAAAATTTCATGTCGGATTATCCCGACTGATTTGTATCTAGTTAAAGGCTTTCAAACCTCTAGCTTCTAAATTAAAAATTGCTGCAATCCCTACTTCGATATTCTATAAGGATTATAAATATGTAATATCTTTGCTTCCTCTTGACAATCCTGTGATTCCGGTTCTTGCAAGTTCCAAAATCTCATAACCATCAAGCAAATTAAAAAATGCCTCTAATTTTGATTGATTTCCAGTAAGCTCGATCATAAGTGAATCCTGTTCTACATCAACAATCTTCGCACGGAAGATATCTGCAACAGAAGCTACTTCACTTCTTTGTTTTGAATTCGCTCGAATCTTAACAAGCATCAATTCACGATACACAGAATCTTCATCCTGTAATTTCTTAATACTTCTCACATCTACAAGTTTGCGAAGCTGCTTTTCAATCTGTTCCAAAATCAATTCATCCCCCGATGTCACTACCGTAATTCTGGTAAATCTTGGATCTGCAGTTCTACCTGCTGTGATACTGTCAATACTGTAGCCTCGTCTGCTGAACAATCCTGCAATCCTGCTTAAAACACCCGGATTGTTATCAACGAGTAAAGAATATACTTGTCTTCTCATAGTATCTCCCACTTTCCCACAAACGCTATTTTGTTTTATTTATAAAACAGAGTGCGTTCTGTTTTTTTATAATAGCAACTATACTTGTTTTTGTCAACACTTTCTACATTATTTCTGAAAAAGTTTTTTCGTACACATACCAGTAGAAAAAGTGGCTGCCAACTTTCGTTGACAACCACTCATAGTTTTTAACTACCTATTACTCTTCGTCTCTGTATCCATTTGGATTGTGTGACTGCCATCTCCATGAATCTGCACACATCTCTTCAATACCACGCTCTGCTACCCAGCCAAGCTCTTCCTTTGCTTTTGTTGCATCACAATAACATGTTGCGATATCACCGGCTCTTCTAGGTTTAATCTCATATGGGATTTTCTTTCCACAAGCTTTTTCATATGCTTTCACAACATCCAGAACGCTGTATCCAACACCAGTTCCAAGATTATAGATATGAACTCCTGTCTGTCCTTTCATCTTTTCAATCGCTTTCACATGGCCAACCGCAAGATCAACTACATGAATATAATCACGTACGCCTGTTCCATCCGGTGTATCATAATCATCACCAAATACACCAAGACATTTCAACTTACCTACTGCAACCTGTGCGATATATGGTACCAAATTGTTTGGAATACCCTTTGGATCCTCACCAATTCTTCCTGATTCATGTGCTCCGATTGGATTGAAATAACGAAGCAGCATCACATTCCACTCTGGATCTCCAACATATAAATCTGTTAAAATCTGCTCCAACATTCCTTTTGTTCTTCCATATGGATTCGTAATCTCGCCCTTTGGACAATTTTCTGTAATCGGAATCTCCGCAGGGTCTCCGTATACTGTTGCGGAAGAACTGAAAATAATATTCTTACATCCATGTTTTCTCATCACATCTGTCAAAATCAGTGTACCTGTAATATTGTTGTGGTAATACTCCCAAGGTTTCTGAACAGACTCACCAACAGCTTTTAATCCGGCGAAATTAATCACCGCTTCAATATTTTCATTTTCAAAGATAGGATCAAGATCTTCTCGATTAAGGACATCCCCCTCATAAAACTTCAAAGATTTTCCTGTAATCTCCTGTACTCTCTCTAATGCCACTTCACTTGAATTATACAAATTGTCAATAACAACAACTTCATATCCTCTATTCAGAAGTTCCACACAAGTATGACTTCCAATATATCCTGCTCCACCTGCTACTAAAATTGCCATAATCTTTTCATCCTTTCTTTTACAATGCTGTCAAACATAAAATCTTTAATTTAGATTCATGCCTATGCTTCCCACAAATGTTGTGGATAAACACCTGTATCCTTTAATTTCTGGACTGCTGAAACAACAGCTTCTTTGTCCTCTTTATATGTAATTCCGTACCATCTGTCTTCTGAACGCAGGACTTTAACATCTGCTTTATCTTCCTCGATCAGATCACTTACTACAGATGGAAGGAAATACTCACATTTCATAGGATTTTCTTTCAATCCTTTTTCCAAAAACTCTGGGAAACGACATTCCAGTTCTTTTAACATACTTGCTGTAAATCCAAACATGTTCATAGACACAATACTATCTGCTGCAATATCTTCCCATGTCTGCCCATCATCCTCTGTAAACTGTACGCCCATATCACGCTGCTCTATATGTGTACGTTCTGTGATTCCTGTCAAAAATGCATCCTTATCCATCTCACAGATTCCTCTGGAAACATATCCATTCTCTGTCAATGTATTAGACAAAATGTAGCCTACCATTGCATAATGATACTTCTCATCATCTTCATTTTCAGTCAAATAATTATAAATCTCCTGGAATGCATGTACTCCATAATAATCATCTGCATTAATTACTGCAAATGGTCCATCCACTACATCTTTACAGCTTAAAATTGCATGTCCTGTACCAAATGGTTTTACGCGTCCCTCCGGAACTTCAAATCCTTCCGGCAGTGTATCCAGTTCCTGATATACATACTCGACATCCATATACTGGCTGATTCTGTCTCCAATTCCCGCTTTAAATTCCTTCTCAATTGCTTTCTTGATGATGAATACTACTTTTTCAAATCCGGCACGCTTTGCATCATAAATGGAAAAATCCATAATAATATGTCCTTCATTATCTACCGGATCAATCTGTTTTAATCCACCATATCTGCTGCCCATACCTGCTGCCATAATTACTAATACAGGTTTCTTCATTGTTATCTTCCTCCATCCTTCATCGTAATCAGTATACTTCGACTATATTTTCAAATCAATAAACGAAACGTGCATAATACGTTAAATTTATGTAATTTTGTTGCACGTCGTCTATATCTTTTGTAACAAAAATGCTATTTTTTCTGCGCTTCAATCTTTTCAGCCAAATCATTCAAATACACCCAGCGATCCATTTTTTCTTCAAGCTGTGCTTCCGCCTCCGATTTTTCTCCCATCAATTCTGAAAGTTTTGCAGAATTCGTTGCATTCTCCATAATTGCCGCATCCAGATTCTCAATTTTTTCTTCCAGTTCAGCAATCTCGTCATCTATCATATCATATTCTCGTTGTTCTTTAAAACTAAACTTTAATTTCACCGGTTGATTCTGTTTCCATTCTTTCGCGTTACTTTTCTTTTCTTCCGGCGTATTTATCGCTTTTCCGGAACCACTTCCCGGATTACTTCCGGTTTCTCCCATTCCCATTCTCTGTCTTGCTTCCAGATAATCCGTATACGCACCTTCATACTGTTTTAATTTTCCATTTCCTTCAAATGCAAAAATACGCTCAACTACATTATCCAAAAAATATCGATCATGGGATACCGTAATAATAATTCCAGAAAATGAATCCAAATAATCTTCCAAAATAGTCAACGTAGGTATGTCTAAATCATTTGTCGGCTCATCAAGAATCAATACATTCGGAGATTCCATCAAAACCTTACATAAATACAATCTTCGCTTCTCTCCACCAGACAATTTTTCAATCGGAGTATATTGCATTGCCCCATCAAACAAAAATCGCTCCAGCATCTGCGAAGCCGTAATCCGCCCTTCCTTTGTCGGTACATACTCGGCCACATCTTTAATGTAATCAATCACTCTCTGTTTGCCATCCATATCTGTGACTTCCTGCGCGAAATAACCGATTTTAATTGTATCTCCGATTTCAACTTCACCTTCATCAGGCTGAATCACTCCTGTGATAATCTTCATCAATGTAGACTTTCCACACCCATTCGGTCCGATAATTCCTAAACGCTGATTCTTTAACACAATATAATCAAAATCGTCGATTACCCTCTTCTCTCCATAACTCTTACTTACATGGTGCAGCTCGATCGTCTTTTTCCCCATTCGCGTTCCAATTGAATCAAGCTCTACATTCTGATCTGTAACAGGTGCTTTCCCTGCCTTTAAAGCTTCCAATCTCTCCAATCTTGCTCTCTGCTTTGTTGAACGTGCACGACATCCTCTTTTCGCCCACTCCAATTCCATACGAAGTACACTCTGTCGTTTTCGCTCCGTTGCCAATTCCATCTCCTCGCGTTGTGCCTTCATCTCCAAAAACTTTGAATAATTCGCCACATAAGAATAAAGCTTACCATGACTAATCTCCAAAATCTTGTTCGTTACACGATCCAGGAAATAACGATCATGTGTAACCATAATTACAACACCACGGAATCGGTTCAAATAATCCTCCAGCCATATAGCCATCTCATTATCAATATGGTTCGTAGGCTCGTCCAAAATCAGTACATCTGCCGGATTCACTAACGTTCGTGCAAGTGCAACACGTTTTTTCTGTCCTCCCGACAAATGCTCGATCAAAGCATCATGTTCTGTAATCCCCAAATTATTCAACACTGTCTTAGCTTCACTCTCCGTTGCCCAATCCTGGCTCAGTTTCCCATCAGCGACATAAGACAGTACCGTTGCTCCATCTGGAAATTCCGGGTTCTGCGGAAGATATGTTACACGCAATCCATTCTGGCGGATTACCTGTCCCTCATCTGGTTCTTCCAACCCCGCAATAATTTTTAATAATGTTGTCTTTCCGGTTCCATTGATTCCAATAATTCCAATCTTATCGCCTTCGTGAATTCCATAAGAAACATCATCAAAAATCTTTTTCTCTCGATATAATTTACTAACATGTTCAATATTTAAAACATTCATTTAAAATCCTCTTGCTTAAGTTTCTTTTACGTCAACGTATATTCAAATCGTACATTCATGACATGTAACGCACGATATTCTGTATTACTAATACACTAACGCTCACTTATCATATCATGTTCTGTAATATATTGCAAAAGGGCTTCACATCCTTCTTTTACATCATCGTAAGTAATATCAAAATTACCTGTATACCATGGATCTGCAATACTTCTCGGAGAATCTGTAAAATCCAAAAGCAACTGAACTTTGTTCTCTGGATCTGCTCCTAAAATCCGCATCATATTTCTTCTATTCTCACGATCCATTCCGATGATATAATCAAATTCATCATATTCTGATTTTTTCATCTGACGCGCCCTGTGATCTCCACAAGGGATTCCCATTTTTTGTAATTTTCGGCGTGTTCCATGATGGACCTGATTGCCGATTTCCTCCCGACTGGTAGCTGCGGAATCAATGTAAAACGAATCCTCCAGACCGGATTTTTTAACTAAATCTTTCATAACATATTCTGCCATGGTAGAACGGCAGATATTGCCGTGGCAGATGAATAGAACTTTTATCATTGTTGCATAACCTCGCATTTCTTAGTTTTTCTTGGTATTTCGGGCTTTGTGAGCCTTTGTAAATTTTTGCTTTCTGGCATAACTTTGTTTATTTTCGCATAATATTGTCCGCAAAAGGTGTAAAATAAGGTGTATGTTTTTCCATTTTACACCTTGCTATTTTCAATTTAAAAATTTCTCCATTGTGTAATATACGTCCTCTATGATCTCTCCTTTTTTCACTCATAATATTTCGTCTCCTTCATTAAATGCTCATTTAACTTGGAAGACCGTCTCGGTTTATTCATTATACCACAAGGCCTTCCCTTCGCTAAGATAAAATGAACATTATTTTCATTACTATTTCTTCTATTCTGTCACTTAAACTGTGCTGGCTGTATTCAGATAATCTTCAAATCATTTTCTTTTGAAAATGATTTGGTTTTGAAAATCCACTGGATCTGCGAACCAATAATCTCTCATCATCTAATTCCTTCAATGCTGTTTTTATAGAAGATTTGCACTTGTCGATTTGAACAGACAATTCCTCTATCGGAAAAATTAGATAAACATTTCCATACTTATCTATCCAGCTATTCTTTCTCGATATCCGTGCCCGGTCATACAAAATCATATAAAGAAATTTTGCAGTTTGGGGAATGCGCAGTTTGAGCAAAAACTTCGGAAACTGGAAGTACTGAAGCATCTGCTCTGACTCCTTCATGTATTCATATTTCATTCTTTTCTCGCCTCGTTTCTGTTTCTAACTATTGTAAAAATCATTTTTATGCCGGCTCAAAAAATGTCCTTACACATATTCAAAAGATGAAGGGCATAAATACAGGCTCTTGATGAAATTTTTTTATTTTTCCTGCAAAAAATACCCTTTCATTAATACGAAACGCTGAGAGACATTTTTACAGCCCCCCTGAGGAAAATTTTTTTATTTTTTCGGTTAATTGAATACTTAAAAACAAAAAACACTCACCTATTCCAGGTGAATGCCTTATCAAAATTTCCTTATTTTGTTGTCTGTGACGCTTATCCAGATATGCCTGCATATCTGCTAAAATATAATTGCCAGCAATTATATTTTCACGTGGGTATGGGGACGTAATCCCAATCAAGGTCTGCTACTCGTAAGTAATACAAAATTGTCAAAATGACAATACTGTAAATACACGGGTGGATCTTGCTCTGGTTGTAACATATTAAATTATACAATAATAGGCCCAAATGGGCGCTTTCACCATTTGAGCCTATATATTATATATCTTTTGGATAATAGCTTAAAAAGTATCTGTCTAGACGGTATGTTTTTATCGTAGAATTAATTTTGTGGAAGCTAAAGTGGTTTTTTCTTTGCTAATACTTTGACACTATGCTATTCCTAACGTTTTGCAAGTTACGCTTACTTCATCAGTTTTTTTAACAAAGCAATTTTCCTTAAGTTCCAAAAGCTGTTCAACCTTATCGTCAATTTCTCGGATCAATAATCATAATTTCTTTCTTTTTTGATTTCTTCTCCCAGAATAATATAATCGACTATTGTATCAAGGAAATTAACGAGATTGACAACAAAATCTACTGATGACCTACGCAAGCCACTTTCAATCTTTGCTACAGTATTGGAACTGACATTAAGTTTGCCTGCAAGTTCTTCTTACGACAAGCCCCTTTACTATCGAAGAAGTTGAATTCTTTTTCCTGTCTCATTAGGATTCATCTTCATAGGGGATACCTCTTACTTTTAATAGTTACATTAAACTTAAACTCCTTTATCAAAGCTGAGTATCAGTCATTTTTAAGCTACCCAGTTATAGCCAGTCATTGCCTGATCAACAATATGATCGAATACAAGTGTACTTTTTCTCAAGAAAACTTCTCTATCGTAGCTTTCTGGCAAGAACTTATTTAGGATATAGACAATCTCGCCTTTTACTCGCTCCTTTGGCTGCGGATCATTTTGCCATCCGACAATGAACAACTCATTGCGTTTTTCTGTAAGTGTGTTGTAGAGTTCTTTTGCTGTCAGCTTTACACGCTTTTCTTCATCGACAGTAAGCTGTTCTTTTCTAAGAAGGTCAAACAACTCCAATTCAGTCTCCGACAATTCTTCCTTAATATGACGTTCTTCTTCGGCACGAAGTTCTTCCATCAACTTCAGAAGTTTCTCATAAAAATCATCGTTTCGAGAGCCACCAGCGTTGTACTCGTCAATGATGTTTCTAAAACGCTCCGCAAATTTTGTGCGGGTTATGTTGCGCCGCAGCATTTTCTGAAGCTTTTCTTCGATGTATTTACGAAGATTTGCAATTTCAAGATTCTTATTCTTCAGCTTTTTGAATTGAGATCGGAGTTCATCAATATCCAGTTTGGATAAATCAAGCTCTTTGCCTGCTTCTGCGATAGTGTATTTTCTCGCATCTGCTGCGGTAATAACACTCTGGTCCAGCAGTTCATTAATTCTGGCTTGTGCCGCTTCAATTTTTTCAGGACGAATTTTGCCATCGATGATTCCCTTTAGATAAAGAATGGCATCTTTGTAAGCTGGCTCGAAATCCATTTTGAAAATATCTGGTCTAAGCGACTCGTACAGACCATCGACAGTATTTGCCAACACAGAAAACTCATTCTTCACATCATCGTTACCTACAATAATATTGGCGTAATCCTCAAAGATCGATAGATTCTTGAAGGTATCACCGTCTTCAACGACTTTTCCAAGATCCACATTATAACTCAGGCAGAATACTCTTGTAAGATCAATCGCTTCGTATAACTGCTCCAGAAGTTTTTCTACATCCCTTACCGGCATTAGCCCGCCATCATCGGATGCATAATCAGCCAATGCTCGTTTCAAATATTTAAACACATCCAGATAGTCGATAATCAGACCGCATTCCTTGCCGTTATAGACACGGTTTGCACGGGCAATAGTCTGCATCAGAGTATGACCTTTCATAGGCTTGTCCAAATACAAGGTGGAAACAGATGGCGCATCAAAACCGGTCAGCCACATTGCACAAACGAATACCAGTTGCAACGGATTGTTGGGGTCTTTGAAATTATCCTCAATATCAAAACCGTTTTCATCAACCTTGTTCATGCGGTCACGATGCGGTTTTATTGACAGCCCTTCCGCTGCAAATTTAGCGTCCTCATCGGCATCTTCGCTAATAACGACAGCCATTTCCACTTTGCGCATATAATCTACCAGATCTTTCAGACGGAGCTTTTCAGCAGCATCCTTAGTTTTGGTGATCTGCGCATTTAACTTTTTAATTTCTTCTTTCCAGTAGTAGCTTACTTTATCGTACATCTTCACAGCAGTAAACTTGTCCACAGAAATAACCATACCCTTTCCTCGGAAACCACGGCGAGGGAAATGGTAAACAATGTGCTGAGCAATAGCGTCCAGACGGTCATCTCGCTTGATAACTTCCAGTTCCTTTGCGTAATGGTTTTCCAAGCGACGCTGTTCTGTATCAGTCAGGTTTTCTTCTTCCAGAATTTCCGCAAAATCAGAATCCAGAAAATCGTTTTGCAGCTCTACTTCTGGTACACGCTTCACATAGTACAGAGGCACCGTAGCATTATCTTTGATGGATTCTGCAAAATTATATTCGCTGACATAATCACCGAACCACGCATTGGTCAGGCGCTTTGCTCCAAGTAACGGTGTGCCTGTGAAAGCCAGGAACTGCGCATTCGGTAAACCTGTGCGCATATTTTCTGCCAAATCTTTGTACTGAGTGCGATGAGCTTCGTCAACGATAACGATAATATCATCACGCTCAGACAGAATAGGGTATTTCTTGCCCTTGTCGTATCTGAACTTGTGAATCAGCGTAAACAGAATGGACTTATTTGTTTTCAGTTCTTCGCGTAGCTGCTTGCTATTCGCAGGCTGTACCTTATCCTTATCGGTAATAAACTCTGTACGCAGGAAGTTCTTATAAATCTGCGTATCCAAATCTTCACGGTCAGTAACGATAAGAAATGTAAAATTACCCGTACATTTATACTTGATTTTACGAGCAAGCATAACCATAGAATAGCTCTTGCCGCTACCCTGAGTATGCCAGAACACACCTAACTTGCCTTTCAATTTTTCACGACGCAGGAAAGCATTGTAGGCATTGTTCACCCCAAAGAACTGATGATTCTTTGCAATAATCTTTGTTCTGCGGCGGTCGTAAAGAATGAAGTTCTCTATGTAATCGAGCAGATTCTTCGGTTTACAAAGGCCGGCAATAAAATACTCCAAACTGGTGCAATTCTCTCGAATGGCTTTTCTGTCCGGGTTCTCTTTTTCGTTCTCCACCTTCAGCCATTCAAAGAAGAACTCATACCCTGCAGCAAAACTACCCAGACGAGTTTCCATACCATTAGACAAAACGCAAATCTGGTTGTAGTTGAACAGATACGGTATATCCTTCAGATAATTTTTCAAATTGATGTCATAGGCATTCTTCACCGGGATATTACTGTTTTTCAGCTCAATAAAAATCATCGGAAATCCATTGATGAAGATAATCAAATCCGGTCTGCGCCAATGAGTTTCGCCCTTGATCCACATCTGAGAAGCAACCGTAAATGTATTGCTCAAAACATCATTATAGGACAGCAGACGGAGGATATTGGAGGTTTTCTTGCCGTTCTTGTTGTATTCTACAGTGATACCATTACGGATCTTCTGATAGTTCTGGTAATTGGTCAACATCAAATCTCCAGAAACAGGAGTGTGGCACAGCTCGTCCACCACCGTGCGAACGGTCTGTTTCGGAATATCTGGATTGATCCGGCACAGGCTCTCAAACATCACCTTCGGCAGAACAACTTGTTTCTTATCTTTACGTCTGGTTCCGTCAGGAAGTGTATCTGGCTCTTCTGTCATACAATTCAGAACAGTATAATCATGCCACTCCTGCAAAGCCTTAATAGCAGCTTGCTCAATCATATCTTCCGTTATGATTTTCGGCATAAATTTCCTCCTTTCACTGTGTTATAACAGATTTGAAATCATCGATGCAAAAGCATCTTCTTTTTCGATACGCTCAATTTCTTCTTTTCTTACTGCTTCTTTTCGCTGCTGTTCAGCTAATACATTTCGTTTTTGCGTCTGGCTATAAGTACGATTAGCAGTTCGAACCCAATCCTCTATGTTTCCGATTATTGTTTTTAGATTGCTTTCACTCTCTGTTTTTCGCAGTGGCATTGCTAACTCATTCTTAGCTATTTTCTTGAGTTTTTCATGTTCATATCCCATCACAAAAGAGCATGAGTATGATCCGAATGCTATAAACTGATACCAATCATCAGGTAAAACTATGTCGAAAGTAAAGACAAGCTTTCCATCTCGATACTCTTTCTTAACGATTTTTGCTTCAAACTCTCCGGGGTCGACAAGTTCATTAACAACACTTTGAAGAATCGCCTTTTCTCTTTCTCGTTTGTTTCTTTCGGCAAGCAACTTCATTTCTGTGATAATACGTTCTTCCGGATATAAGCGTTCAGCAGGATCTTGTATATATAATTGCTCAAACACATCATCGAGGTATCCATAATCAGCATTTACGTCTGCGATTTTCGTATATCCTGCCGCCTGCGGTATTTCACCAGTAAACATCTCGTTCAGAATCAAAGCTGCAGAATAAACATCAGTCTGAGGTGTTGTAACAACACCACGCTTATACTGCTCTGGAGCCGCATAATAAAAGTTTGCCATGCGATCTCCGGGTTTGGTTTCTATAGCGGTTAAAAGATCTTCTTCTGCAAAATGTGCAATACCAAAATCACAGATAACAGGTTCTGTACTTCCTGCAGCAAATAGAACATTCTCTGGCTTTATATCTCGATGTATAGCATTATGATCATGAGCATATTTTAAGCCTTCTAATATTCCCACAAAAATACTTACTGCATCGTCAGGTATAATTCCTTCCTTAATTTTACTTTTCAATGTCTCCTCAAATAGGGGCATCACATAAAATACATAATCTTTTTCGTCCAAATACGCATAGCCACGATCCAAAATTGAAACTATATTCTTATGCTGGTGTTGTTCGCAAAAAGCAATTTCATTCTTGAATCGTTTTAATTTGTCGCCACCGATATTTCGTTCAAGGAACTTAATTGCAAACTGTTCACCTGCACCATTTGATGCAGAGAAGACACGGCCATTTCCGCCAGAGCCCACCTGTTTAATTAGGGTATATTCATCAAAGGCGGTTTTTACTACGGTGTTCTTTTTTAATTTTTCGGTTGTCACAGATACATCACCTTCTTTATCGGGTAAAAACAGCTCTATATTATCAATAATTGTGCCAATTTTTGCTTGTAACTCTCTAAAGTTTGTCTCATCCTTCCAGCCTGACTTAAACCCATCGTTTAGCAAAGCAATAGTATCCATGATTATTGGTTCTGGCTTTAGCGAACGGAGCAGCAATAGTGTTTTCTCCTTCCATGCCAAGAATTCTGGCTTGTTATATAGGGTTTTAACTGCAGGGAATCCTTTTGATGTTCCTGGATTCACTGTCAACAATGCTTTAAGATCATTCACTTTTTGCAAAGTTTTGATAATATCCTCCACTTTACACCTCCAGTTTGCCACTCATCAGGCGGGGTAACAGCATATCACGTTGTGCAGCAAGATTCAAATTTTCCTGATGTAGTAATCGCTTTTGTTCCACAATAGGTAAAACTTTGTCTGCAAAAGCTTCCAGAATATCATCTTTAGGAACTAACAGTTTGTATTTACGCATAAATGTCAGGCCAACAAACTGCTGAGAAGCACCATTCGTTTGAATCCCAAAAATTTCCTGTATTGTTGAACTGGTCATCCAGTAATAAAGATATGCTGTATCTCTCATCGTTTCCGGCTTGAAAATGATTACATTCTTTACGCTGAACTCACGGTCATAATCAACAATACAACAGTTACCCACCGTACCGATGTTGCTAAAGAGTATATCTCCAGACTTTAATCCGCTGCGCTTTTTAATTCCCTCATGATCCGCTTCACTGATGTTATAAGCAGCATCGAAATCAACAAATCCCGAAGAAATACATCTGCCTGTAACAAGAGGAACGCCCACATCTACAGGTTTCGGAGTATCATGAGTTCCATCTGTAACATAGCAAAATTCGTTCATCCTTTTAATTTTCCATCCCTCGGGCAAACCATTTTCAAACTCAACATTTTCATACCCGGGAAAGCGAAAGCGGACAAACCATTCCCTATACAGTTCCTGTGCTACTTGTTCCAACAACTCAATTCGCTCATTATTTGCCTTAATCAACTCATCATACGAGGATAAAATATCGGCAATCTTTCTCTGGATTGGAAGATCTAAATCCGGAACCCAATACTTCATTATTGCATTTTTACTTCCTCTGGGCATTTTAGTTCCCTTAGAAGTCACAGTAGAGTAATTGAAAAAATTATTATCAGAGAGAACGTAATATAGAAACTTGTTGTCAACCGTTTTATTTCCTTTCACGACCAACACATCGTTGGAACAGCCGCCCTCTTTATCTGCATACCATATTTTTTTGAAGTATGGTCTAATATTAGATAACAGAATATCGCCTTTCTTATAGGCAGGAAACGTCTTTGCTGATGCAACCGTTGTTGCGATTTCTACACCACCACGATTGGGAAGCATATTTTCGGTTGATATATAGTTTTCTTTATCGACCATATCCGAGCTTATTCTATCTTTACGATATACACTTACTTCAAATAACAGTTTATAGTCCATCTACGTTTCCTCCTTTCTTGCATCTTTCATTAGAACAACTCCTTCAAATTAGAAGAAATCTTGTTTTCCAATCCATGAGCTTCTATATTTAGTCTTGTAAGAGCGTCATAGTATGCCATCATTCTCTGCTTGAATTCCTCTTGCGTTAAGCCATCGTTCTCAATTACAACGCCAACATAACGACCTGGATTCAGAGAAAAGTCCTGATCGCCAATGCTATCTTCTTTGTAACCAATTACAGATCCGTTTTCATCCAAGATTTCCCCTACTTCTGCTACTTTGCACAGACCTACAACATCTCTATATTTGCCTTTAGGAAAACGATTTGTCAGCCAGTCAATATTGGATTGCCAATAGCTTTTAGGCATAATATCTTCATCGTCAGAGATTTCCGGCGCATCTGCCAGTTTTGCACGGTAATCGGCCAGCAGGGCTTCGAATTCCTCCGTCTTGCCCTCATACAGTCTGGTGATAATACCAAGGTTCCGAATCTGCTCATCGGAAAATTTACGGTGCGCACGGTCAATTTGAGTGAAAATATTTCTGGCATCAATAAACAGAATTTCATCCTTCTTTGCTTTCGCCTTATCAAAGAACCACAGAGTAGCAGGCAGCGTAACAGAGGTAAACATATTGGACGGCAGAGTTACCATCTGGCTGATAATGCCGCTTTCAATCAGCTTTATACGAATATCCTTTTCACTGTTACCTGCATCCGATGCAGAGTTTGCCATAACCAGAGCAGCACGACCGGTATCATTCAGCGCAGTTGCAAACTGATTGATCCATAGGTAGTTGCCGTTAGGAACGGTTTCCTTGGCATCTTTCTTTTTGCTTTTGGTTTTATTCTGAGGCACGCCATATGTGTTAAAGCGAGGCTGATCCTTAACCTGATCCAATTCTACGCCATCCACATTGAAAGGAGGATTTGCCATAACATAGTCGAAATTACCAAAGCTATCATAAGGATCACGATAATAGGAGTTTGCGTGGGTAATGGTGCCACGGACATTGTTAAGGACAAGGTTCATCTTTGCCAGTCGAACGGTTGCGCCCGTCTTTTCTACGCCATAAGCACGCAGGTTCATCTGCTTGCCCTGAGCTTTGTGTTTTTCAATATAATGGGCGGTCTGAACAAACATACCACCACTACCGCAAGCTGGGTCGAGAATCCTACCCTCAGTAGGCGCAAGGACTTCAACCATGTAACGGACAACAGATGCAGGGGTGAAGAATTCACCACCGCCCTGACCTTCCGCCAATGCAAATTCACCCAGGAAGTATTCATAAATCTCACCGAATATGTCAAGCTCTACATCCGTAGGAATATCCTTAAAGTTCTTCAAGAGCTTTGCCAATACGAGCGGATCATCTTCGCTGTTAACGCTGTAATAAATATCCTTTGGAAGAGTATCTTCCAATTCAGCGGTGTATTTTTCAATCGCTTCCATAGCTTCTTTAACCTTCTTGGCAAGATCTTCACTTTCCGGCAAATTCAACAGCCAATCATATCTGGCTTCTTCCGGCAAATAAAAACCGCATTTTTCAATAGCAATTTCGTGGATAGGGCGCTCCATACGAGTACCTTTGGTAGAATTAAACTCTGCCTTGATCTCAGGCTCGAACTTGCTATATTTTACATCTGCAAATCGCAGGAAAATCAAGCCGAGAATAGGCTCGGCGTATTCCGTGGACTTCAAGCCAGAATTAGCACGTAGCTGATCGGCAGTCGTCCACAATGTATCTTTTAAATTTTTCAACTGTTTGTTAGTCATATCTCTTCTCCATATTGAGGTGTTTTCAAATCAGTACTTCCCATTTTCCATATCTCTTTCCGTCCACTCTACGGATATAATCCTTTTTCTGCAAGGACTCCATAATTCGTTTTACGGTGCTAAGAGATTTTCCTGTCTCTGCCACAAGCTCTTTTTGCTTAATGGACGGATTCTTGTAAATCAATTTCAAAACTGCCAGTTCTTCTAAAGTGCATTCCAAAGTGTCAAATTGAGACTTTGGAACTTTAGAGATGACACTTTGAAAATTATCATCCACATAATCTACGTGCATATATCTGTTTTTCAGCTCATATTCCGTTCCCAAAATTAAATTGCTGAAGAACATTTCCAAAAACTTTGTTGTAGCATGAATACCATTTTGCAGATCGTTATAATTAGCTCTTACCAAAGCGTTGCGGAAATACCAAGAGTTCTTTTCAAAAGCATCATTGTTTACCTTGAACCCGAATGTCTTCATGTATTTAATCATAAAAACAGCCGTTGCTCTGGTGTTACCTTCACAGAACGGATGAATCTGCCAAATATCCGAAGCAAACTTAGCAAGATGTTTCACGCATTGTTCTACAGACAAGCCTGCATAAGAATACTGTTTCTCCGTAGCAAAATCATAATCAAGGGTATCTTTGATACTGTTCCACGCTGCGTAGGTGACAGTATCTCCTTTCAGTACCCATTCTCTTTTTGTAATATTATACTGACGAATCTGCCCGGCATAGGAAAATACACCATCAAACAATCTGCGGTGAATTGTAAGCCATTCAGCCGGTGAAAACTGAAATGCTTTCTCGCCTAATAGTTTCGCAATTCTTGCAGATACAATGTCTGCCTCCTTAGTATCGTTTTCAACTTCCGTACGATCAGTACGTTGCTCATAATAGCTCTGAATACGTTTCTGCGCTTCATCAATACTGATTTTTCCTTCGATATGTTCCTTGGCAGTATCTAACAGATACGCAGAGGTCTTCAAACCATCTACCGCCTGCAAGCCAATTGCAGTCTGCCACGCTTCACTCTTTTCAATTTGACCAGGCTCACCTTGTTTGATATATTCTTCAAGTTCAAATTGCCAGTTCTTTTCTGCTGACATAGCTGCACCTCACTTCTTGCTTAATATGCAATCCTAAAATAATCCAAATACGCTTTATACTTGTCCTGTGCGGTCAGGCAGGTATCTGTCAGATAGCCTTTTTCATTGTCCCATTCCTTTAGTCCACGGTAATAGAACATCTTCAGATTGTCCTCAATGATGAACGGAACGATATTATATTTCAGGCACTCCTTAAACATAATCAATCTGCCCACACGGTCGTTGCCGTCCTGGAACGGATGAATCCGCTCAAACTTCACATGGAAGTCCAGAATATCTTCAAAGGTCTTTGCTTCCTTGGCGTTATATTCCATCAGCAAAGCCTTCATTTTATCGGCAACTTCTTCCGGAAAGGCTGTATCCCTGCCGCCGACTTCATTCGGGAGTTTCTTATACTCGCCAACAGCAAACCAATCTTTTCTGGAATCACTGGTGCCGTTCTTCAAAACCAAGTGAAGTTCTTTGATGAATTTCTCCGTCAGAGCTGCTTTTGCATGATCAATAATCATGTCAATGCAGCGGAAGTGATTTGCTGTTTCGATCACGTCATCCACATTCAGCACTTCTTTTTCTACGCCGATGGTGTTGGTTTCAAAGATATATCTGGTTTGATCGTGAGTCAGGCGGCTTCCTTCCATATGGTTGGAATTATATGTCAAATCAATCTGTGTTTTATGATAGATCCCACCGGAATATTTACTTACCTTCTGCTCTTTCAGAATATCCAACAGAGTAATTGGTCCTTCTTTTCTTTTGTTGATACGCTCCGGTTTTTCTGCGTTTTCCGGAATGTTCCATGTCTTACCGGTAAGAAACGCACCGTTCACACGTCCCTGGGCGCAGTAATTTCTAACACTGCGCTCGGACACATCCCACATTTTCGCTATTTCAGCAACTGAAAGATATCGCATCTATAATCCTCCACCATAAAATTTATCAAAAAACTACGTTAATCTATTACATAGTATACCATATCATCGGCAAAAATATCAACATTTTTCGAGTTTGTCTGTTACATTTTTGCCGTCACGGGATACTTAGGTTTTCGATATTCCATAAAATACACTGATTTACGTAAAAGCATGATTAGGATTGCGTCAACTAATGCTTTGCGTGTACACCTATAAGAAAAAGATCTCTCAATACCATGCGTACTTGGTATTGAGAGACCTTTTTTCTTAATCACTGATGCATTCGGTACAGTTAACTATAGTTGCTACATCCTTCATTTTTAAGCCAGACTTCCCCAATATATTATTTATATTCTTTGCAAATTGGCCTGCACTCCAATCACCATTGACATATACCAAAATTAACTTGGTTTTAGCTCTTGTGGCTGCAACATAATGGTTATAAACATCTTCTTCACTTGACAGTCTATAGTCAGACACAAACAAAACTACTTGTTCAAACTCCAGTCCTTTCGAAGAGTGAAAGGTAATCGCAATTCGTTTCAATTCATCCATATTAAACGCAGGATGAAACTTAGGGTCACAAATTGTTTCATATACTTTTTTACAATGTTCTTCTTTGGTATCGTAACCCAAATAATCTGCAATCACTTCAACCCGCTTTATGAAAACAGATATATCCTCTTGCTTTATGCACTCATCCAAAAGGCTAAGAGATTTTTTTATATATTTCAAAATTTTCTTATTTCCAACTACCTCATTAGGGATTTCATCTCTAAAATCATAAGCTGAATACTTTGGAAGAATGAAATACTTGGCAATCGCATTGTAAAGCCATGCTGCATCTGTAGTTATTTCTGAAATGGGTGTCTGTGGAATGTAGGTAAACTCCATATCTCCATCACTTAATGCCTTAGCGCCCGCTTCTGCGTTAGCTTTGCTATATCGCAACAATGCACATTTCTTATTGGGGTCCAAATGTTGTATTACGGAAGCAACCCAATTTGACCGTGTCGTGCATATCACAATTACGGAAGCTAGATCATCGACAGTCTTATAGAGATCCCTCGTTTCATCACAGAGTAGATTCGAATAATTCTGTATCTGTTGACAGGATCGGAAATTATCTCTCATAAACTTCTTTGAAAAATCTTCTCTGTTCCAAATGCTCATAAAAGCTTTTGGATATGCACCACGCCACATATAGATTGATTGCTTTTCATCACCTACTACAAAAGTATCTATATTTAGACTTTCACAGATATACATGAACAATGCATGAATATCCTTATCGCAGTCTTGATATTCGTCTACATAGATTTTAAAATACTTAGCCTTTAAATACAATTGACACGCCTTTGATTTCTGTAAAATCTCTAATGTAAGTTGAAATATGAAGTTCTCCTTGCTATTTGCATATGAGCAAAGGATTTGTTCATCCTTTATTTTTACCAAGCCTTCTGCAAATGTTTTTACTTTTACAGAATAATCTGTACTCATATCCAACTTATAAGCTCTTCCAAACACATCTTTCATGAAAGGCTTAATGATTTCTTCAATTGCAAAACTATTATTTGTTCCAATGAAATGATTGCTCGTATCGATGGTTAATCTATCTTTGATTTCAGCAGCCGCCTTAATTGTAAATGTAATTGCAGCAACTGCTTTATGCGTGTGACAATGAGCTATATCATATTCAATTTTAGATACCATAGTATGAGTCTTTCCGGTACCGGCACTCGCTCTTACTATTAGGTTTCCCGGTAACTCTACGATTTCTTTTTGTATGGGAGACAGCATTACAGTGTTACCTCCTTCAAACAAGCGAAATTATAGTGTTCAAAAATACGGGTACAGTCCTCTGGAGTAAGCTTTTCGACAAGTTCTACCATATGATTATTTTTGGCATCTTGCAAGTATCCAATTACATCTCCGCCTGCTTGTGGAAGATATTCAACCATTTTATCATGAAGAACTTCATCCAAATCTTCTTCCAAACTGCATCTCGACAAATATAACGCATGTTCTTTTCTAATTTGATCCAGAGTTTCTCTGTTGCTGTCATATAGCTTTCGTTTTGATTCCACGCCACTTTCGTCAATAGGCTCCGTAGGAAGAAGGTTTTCACCGATATAGTTGTTTAGTCTGGAGAACCCCAGCACACTATATTTTTCCTTACCCGTAATTTTTCTTA
>OFCQ01000176.1_pt1 | contig 41350 bp, 44 predicted proteins | sample 1520861 | NCBI WGS metagenome assembly OFCQ01 (sample SAMEA2699036, study PRJEB24076) | metagenome | biome: Human gut stool | place: Spain | collected 2012-11-21 | reverse complement strand
GATACACTTTCGTCAACTGATCGATTTTTTTCTCTTCTTTTCTTTTGGAATCCAGAGCAGAAAAAAGAAAGTGCATTGATGGCATTTGTTGTAGAAAATATAAGCAGTGAGATTATTTCAGAGTATAATGCCGGAATTGCATTTCGTGATGCAGATAATAGAGTGTGTTTATTACTTTGGACAAACCGTCCGCAGGAATTTAGAAAAGAAATTGTTGAAATATGCAAGGATATTCAGAAAAATGTATATTCTGCTATGCAGCTGAGCATTTCCATGGGAATGGGATGCTATGTGGATTCACTTGAGGAGCTTTCCAAATCATACGAGAGTGCAAGCGAAATGCTTCAATATCGATATACCAAAGGTTCTGGAATCATGTTTGACTGTGAAGAGGAAAAACAAAAAGAAAATCCCATGGAATTAGAGATGGATTATCGTGATATTGCTATAGCTATCAGAGGGGGAGATAGAGAAGTCCTGGACGATGCTATGGAACACATGAGAAGCTGGTTGAAAACAGGCTATATTAATAGAAGAAAGTCAATTGCATATCTTCAGCATGTTTTACAGATTGTATATGAGGTGGGGCGTGAAACGCAGGAATCATTTGTGTTACCGGATTCTGTTCTTACAAGTATTACAGAGGCAAGAAATCTGGAGCAGGCAATGGAGATTACAAAAGAATATGCACTATCCGGATTAAAAGCAGTACAGGAAGCATGCCAGACCAGCGGAGAAAGACAAGCAGCACAGGCAATGGAGTATATAAAAGATAATTACGGAAATCCCGATTTGAGTTTGAACAGCGTATGCGAATATTTAAATATTAGTACAAGCAGATTCAGTACAATCTTTAAAGAAGAGACTGGAAAAACATTTCTGGAAGTATTGACAAGTGTCCGAATGGAAAAAGCAAAACAAATGCTACAAAAGACAACTATGAAAAATTACGAAATTGCAGAAAAAGTTGGTTTTAGTGATCCACACTATTTTGGTATTGCCTTCAAGAAGGCAACAGGGATGTCACCGAAAGAATATGCTAAAGGAAGAAAATCATGAGAAAGCAAAAAGAACATTCCAGAACATTTTTCGGAAGATTCAAAAGTATTCAGAATACGATGCTAGTTTCATTTTCTGTGTTAATGGTAATCGCGGTAGTTATCTTTTTGGTGATTGCTATGAATTCTACAAAGAAAACAATTTATGAAAATTCGATTGATTATTCTACACAGATCATCAAACAGGTAAACTCAGATATAGACAATTATATCGACTACATGGAGAATACGTCTTCATTGATGGCAAAAAGTACAGACGTAGCAAAATATTTCTTTGATGAACATCAAACAGAAGAAGAGTTTGAGGAAGAGAAAAAACGTATCTTAACACAGTTTGCAACAATCAAGGAAAGTAGAAATGATATTTCGAATGTTGCAGCAGTGGCAGAAAATGGAAAATATCTTGTAAATGATGAAGACGGAAGTCTGACAGACTATATAGATGTACAGTCATTGGATTGGTATCAGGAGGCAATGCAATCTAAAAGTGGAATTGCTGTGTCACCTTCACATGTGCAGAATGCAATTCCTACAAGTTATAAATGGGTTATCACGCTAAGCCGTGCATTGGTGAATAATCAATCAGGAAAGCGAGAAGGCGTTTTCTTCATGGATTTGAACTATAGTGCAATTAGTGATCTGTGTAATAAAAATAATATTGGAGAAAAAGGTTATATTTTTATTTTAGATGAAAATGGAAATATAATCTATCATCCAAAGCAGCAGTTGATGTATGGCGGACTGATGGTAGAGAACATTCAGGAAATCATGGATTGTAAAGCAGATTATCTGGAAATAAAGCGTGATGGAGAAAATAAACTGTATACAATGTCCAAATCAACAAAAACCGGTTGGACGGTTGTTGGGGCAATGGATACAAAGGAATTGTTGAAAAACAGCAAACAGACACAGTTGAATTACATTATGGTCGCTGCAATACTATTGTTGGCAGTTATTGTGATTTCAAGTTTGTTGTCAAAAGAAATCACACGACCAATTTTACTTTTACGTGATTCGATGAGCAAAGTCGAAGAAGGAAAATTTCAACAGGCAAATGTAGAAGTGACAACAATGAATGAAATTGGAAGCTTGACGAAATCATTTAATGTGATGACAAAACGAATCCAGGAGTTGATGGAGCAAAATGTTGCCGCACAGAAAGAAAAACGAAAAAGTGAAATGAAAGCTTTGCAGGCACAGATCAATCCTCATTTCTTATATAATACGTTAGATTCAATCATATGGATGGCGGAAGCCGGACAAAATGATGATGTAGTACTGATGACTTCAGCTCTGGCTAAATTATTACGACAAAGTATCAGTAATGACAAAGAACAAGTAAGAGTAGAAGAGGAAATAAATTATGTGCAAAGTTATCTGACCATTCAGAAAATGCGCTACAAAGATAAACTGGAATATACAATTGATGTGGATCCTGAAATATGTAGTGTGTCCATTATAAAATTTGCAATTCAGCCATTGGTAGAAAATGCGATTTACCATGGATTAAAATATAAAGATACAAAAGGAAAAATCAGTATACGCGGATATGTAAGGGGCAAAAAAGGATATATTACAATTACAGATGATGGCGTAGGCATGGACGAAGAAACTTTGAAATATATTTTTGATGAAAAACAGAAAAAAGAGAAAAAGCCAAAATCAAATGGTGTAGGTGTGCCAAATGTACAAAAAAGACTGCAATTATATTATGGACCGGAATATGGGATTTCATATATCAGCAGACAAGGGGAAGGAACAGTGGCGACAGTTACAATTCCGTTAGACGGAGGAGAAAACCATGAGTAGACAGATGAGTAGAAAAGTAGGAACCAGGATAGTGTTGTTTATACTTCTTGCGACTATTCTGGTAACTTTTGGAATCCAGGTGCAGGAAGAGCAGGAAAAGGAAAAGACATATCATTTGATTTTTGTCCCTAAGACGATAGATTCTGCAAATGATTTCTGGACGGCACTTATAAAAGGTGCAGAACTGGGAGCAGAAGAGTTTGGAGCAGAGATTGAAGTTGTGGGTGGCCGTTCGGAAGATGATGTCGAGACACAGATAAAAACAATTGAAGAAAGTATTCAGAAAAATCCGGATGCAATTTTGGTTGCACCGGCGGATTATTCATTGCTGCATGATGTGCTTCAGAAAGTGAAGGATGCTGGAATTACCTTGATCTATATTGATTCTACTACAGAAAATGATATTGCTGACTGCGAAGTCTCTACAGATAATTATAAAGCTGGTAAAGAATTAGGGGAATATGCAAAGACGTTGATTGATGAGGACATAAAAATTGGCATCATGGGGCATGTAAAAGGAACATCTACAGAGATAGAGCGTGAAAATGGAATAAGAGACGGTCTTGAAAATTACAAAGCGAATATTGTAGATATTTTGTATTGCGATTCTTCATATGAAAAAGCATACAGTCAGACCAAAACAATGTTGATGAAAAATCCGGATATTCGGTTGCTTATTGGAACAAATGAATATGCAGCAGTGGGAACTGCAAGAGCAATAAAGGATATGGGGATGGAAAAAAAGATTAAAATGGTTGCTTTTGATAATTCGGTAGAAGAAATTCAACTTTTGGAAGAAGGGGTTTTTGATGGAATCATTATTCAGAAACCATTTAATATGGGGTATATGGGGGTGGAACAGGCAATTGCCCTGTTAGAAGGGAAAACAGTAGAAAAAACACTTGATTCCGGCTGTAAACTTATTACTAGAGACAATATGTATGAAGAAGAAAATCAAAGATTGCTTTATCCGTTCTCGGGACAATAAGGTAAATTGTATTCAAAAAAAGGTTAAAAATTTCCAAATAGGAAATTTTTAACCTTTTTTAGTAAGATATTCAATTTCATAATTATTTAATAAAGTTTATACTTAGTACAAGTCTTAAGGGAAAAGATAAGATTAAAGAACTAGGAGGAAGAAACGTGGGAAAAATTAAACAAAATCCTTTTGTACAAAAGGTAGGGTTTAACAGAATCGTGTTATGCGGTGTTTTGCTTCTCTTGTACGGATTTTTCTGTGTAATGACACAGGGCAGATTCGCTGGAACAACTCGTATTCTGAGCGCTCTCAACTATGCATACTTTTTAGGGTTCTTATCATTGGGAGTTACATTCGTAATCGCAACAGGCGGAATCGACTTCTCTATCGGACCAGTTATGTTCTGTTGTGCATTGGTTGCAGGTTACAGCCTGACAGCACATGGTGTACCTATGGCAGCAGCAATGATAATCAGCTTACTTGTAGGACTTGTGTTTGGTGTCTTTAACGGATATCTTGTAGCATATTGGTCAGTACCTTCATTCATCACTTCAATGGCAAGTATGAACATTGCAAAAGGTATTGCATCTGTATACACAAAGACACAGTCAGTCAGCTGGCCACAGGCATCACAGGAAGGTGGATGGTACAGAAACCTTATCAAAGTTGGGGATATTCCGGTAGGTTTGATTATTTTCTTGGCTGTTGCAGTTATTTGTGCAGTGATTTTGAACAAGACAAGAATCGGACGTTACATTCTTTCACTTGGAAGCAACAAAGAAGCTGTTCGACTTTCAGGTGTAAATGTTAAAAAATGGGAGATGGCAGCATACGTTATCTGTGGACTCCTTGTAGGAATCAGCGCACTCTTCTATGTAGCTGCTTATACAACAGTTCAGCCTGGATATGGTGATCAGTACAACAACGAAGCAATTGCTGGTTGTGTAATGGGAGGAACTTCCATGGCAGGAGGTCTTGCTTCTATCAGCGGTACTGTAATCGGTGTGTTTATCATCGCTTTACTTCAGGAAGGAATTCTGGCTCTTGGCTTAAGAAAAGATTATCAGCTTATTATTACAGGTATTATTGTTATCGTTGCAGTATTCAGTGATGTTGTTGCAAGACGTAGAAAGAACTAATAATGATACATGGGAAATTGAGATTGAGAACAGAAAGGCAAGGGTAATAGAATGGGCGAAGTTATTTTAACGATGAAAGATATTGACAAGTCTTTCCCTGGTGTACATGCTTTGGATCATGTAAACCTGGAAGTGAGAAAAGGTGAAGTCCTTGCACTTATGGGAGAGAACGGTGCCGGTAAATCAACATTGATGAAAGTGTTGACAGGTATTTACAAAAAAGATTCCGGTACAATTACATATGAAGGAAAAGAAGTAGAATTTACAAACGCAAGAGAAGCTCAGGATGCAGGTGTTATCATCGTACATCAGGAGTTGAACATGTTAGGTGATCTGACTGTTGCACAGAACATTTTTATCGGACGTGAGTTCAAAAAAGGACTTAGCATTGATGATAAGAAGATGAATGAAGAAGCTAAGAAGCTGTTCGACAGAATGAACATCGATATTGATCCAAAAGAAAAAATGGCGAACCTGACAGTCGGAAAACAGCAGATGTGTGAGATCGCAAAAGCAATCTCTCATGATGCAAAAGTAATCGTCTTTGACGAACCATCTGCTGCATTAACAGAGACAGAGATTCAGGAACTCTTTAAAATCATTCGTGATTTGAGAGAAAAACAGCTTGGTATTGTTTATATCTCACATCGTATGGATGAGATTATAGTCATTACAGACCGTGTTACAGTTATGCGAGATGGTCAGTATGTTGGAACATTGATCACAAAAGATAGTACAAAAGACGATATCATCAACATGATGGTTGGTCGTGTTATTTATGAAGATCCTAAGACTGCAAGTACAGTACCAAAAGATGCACCGGTTGTTCTGAAGGTAGAACACCTCAATGCAGGTAAGATGGTTCAGGATGTAAGCTTTGAATTACGCAAAGGTGAAATCCTTGGATTCTCAGGACTTATGGGTGCTGGACGTACAGAGACAGCAAGAGCTTTATTTGGAGCTGACCCAATCGACAGTGGTGACATTTACATTAATGGTAAAAAAGTTACAATCAAGAGTCCGGAAGATGCTGTTAGATGTGGTATCGGATATCTTTCAGAAGATAGAAAGAGATACGGAATTGTTGTTCAGAAATCAGTTGCTGAGAATACAACAATGGCAACAATGGAACAGTTCATGAAGGGTATCTTTATCGATAAGAAGAAAGAGAAAGAAGTTGCTAAGAAATATGTAGAATCTCTTGCAACAAAAACACCAACAGTAGATCAGCTGGTAGTAAACCTGTCAGGTGGTAACCAGCAGAAAGTTGTTATCGCTAAATGGCTGACAAGAGATTCAGAGATTCTGATTTTCGATGAGCCTACAAGAGGTATCGACGTTGGAGCTAAAAATGAGATTTACAAACTGATGAATCAGTTGGCAGCAGAAGGAAAAGCCATTATTATGATTTCCTCAGAGATGACAGAAATATTACGTATGAGTGATAGAATCGTCGTAATGTGTGAAGGAAAGAAAACTGGTGAGCTGGATATTTCCGAGGCTACACAGGAAAATATCATGAACATGGCTACACGAGAGATTGATTAGGGAGGAAAAAGTAATGGCAAAAACAACGACGAAAACGGCTGGTACGAAGAAGTCGACAATCGATAGACTTGGAGGACAGAAAGTAATCGTTCTTCTCGTAGTAATTGCATTGTTTATCTTCTTCTGCATAATGAGCCCGAACTTTAGAAAATATACAACAATTATTAACATCCTTGATTTCTCATATTATATTTCATTGATGGCAATTGGAGTTGCATTTACATTGATGACAGGCGGTGTAGACCTTTCCATTGGTACAGGACTTATTTGTTACTCGCTTGTAGGTGGATATTTGATCGTGCATCAGGGACTTCCTACAGGAGTTGGTATTCTGATTAGTATCTTAATGGGTATGGCAGTAGGTGTTCTAAACGGATTCTTAGTTGCAATCATGGAATTACCTGCATTCTTAGCTACACTTTGTACATGTATGATTACTCGAGGACTTGGATCTATCATTTCAGGTGGATTTGGAATTTCATGGCCGGCAGCTGGAGCAGCAGGCGGATGGTTCAGAAAAATCTTCAAGATTCAGGTTGGTGGAACAAATATTCCAATCGGATTCTTATGGATTATCTTGTTAGTAGTAGTAATGTCATTTGTATTGAATCATACAAAAATCGGACGTTATACACTTGCAATCGGAAGTAACAAAGAAGCAACAAAATTATCTGGTGTAAACGTAACATTCTACCACATTATGGCTTATGTGATTTGCGGATTCTTTGCAGGATTAGCTTCAATTTCTTACTCAGCTATCTTCGCAACAGTTCAGCCAGGTAGTGGTGCCGGATTTGAGCTTGAAGCGATCGGCGGAGCTATCATCGGTGGCGTATCAATGTCAGGTGGTGCAGGAAGTATCACAGGAACACTTGCAGGTGTATTCGTAATCTGTCTGTTAAAGACAGGACTTCCATTCATCGGATTGACAGCTAACTGGCAGCAGATCATTACAGGATTTGTATTAATCGCAGCTGTATTGGTTGATATCATGAAGAGAAAAGGTGAAAACAAATAATTTCACATAAGAAAAAATAATTAATATTTCAATCGTGGCGGAAAAATCCGCCACCCCTAAAAAAGATAGATAGCAATCAGAGACGAGGGAAATGACTGATTGTTACTATAGAAAAAGAAAAAACATTTTCATGTCAAGGAGGACAAAAATTATGAAAAAGAGAGTTTTAGCAGTATTACTTGGTGGATGCATGGTAGCAGGACTTCTTGCTGGATGTGGCGGAAGCTCATCTTCAAGCTCAAGCGATTCTTCATCAGACAGCGCAAAATCTGACGGAGATTCAGGAAAAGGATATCACTTCGAAGTAGTTGTAAAGAGCTTCCAGTCTTCATACTGGCAGGCAGCTGTACAGGGAATCGAGCAGGCACAGGATGAACTTGGTGTAACAACAAACACAACAGGTCCTAACGCAGAGTCTGATATCGCTGACCAGGTAAACATGCTGAACAACGCAATCAACCAGAACCCAGACGGAATCGCACTTGCTGCTTGTGACCAGAACTCAGTTATTGAAGCACTTCAGTCAGCAAAAGACAAAGGTATCCCGGTAGTATGTTTCGACTCAGGTGTACCTGATGCTCCAGAAGGATCTGTATACGCTACAGTAGTTACAGACAACGGTGGTGCTGGTGCTATCGCAGCAGACAAAATTTACGAAGCAGTTAAAGATAAAATCGCAAAAGCTGACGGACAGGTTCGTGTAGGTGAAGTTAACCAGGATGCTACATCTGCTAACATCACAGAGCGTGGAATGGGATTCGTAAACAGATTTATCGAACTTGCTAAAGAAGATGGAAAAACATGTGCAGTAGTTGGAAATGACTACTATGTTAACCTTGTAGAGGACAACGGAGATGCTAAAACAGCTGATATCATCATCGAAGTAGCTGTACCTGCACAGACAACAGTTGAGCTGTGTGCTACAGAGGCATCTAACATCATGAACAAAAACGATACAATCGCTATGTTCGGTTCTAACCAGGTTTCAGCTGAAGGTCTTCTTACAGCTAACCAGAACCTGAATGTATTAGGATCAGATGTTGAGAAAAACATCATCGCAGCTGGATTCGATGCTGGATCTACAATCAAAGCAGCTGTTAAAGACGGAACACTCATCGGTGCTGTTACACAGTCTCCATTAATGCAGGGTAAAATTTCTATCGAAACACTGTATGACATCTGCGAAGGAAAAGAAGTTAAAGACGTTCAGACAGATGGTTACTGGTATGATTCAACAAACATGGATGATGCTGACATCTCTCCAAACTTGTATGACTAATTTCAGAATAACAATCTGAAAAGCATAAAATAAGGAAAACCGGGGATAAAAACCTCGGTTTTTCTATTTAATGGAAATATCTTTTTCTTGCTATAAAGATATCATCTCGGTATAATAATAGTAGATTTTGGCAGGAAAAGATCTAAGTCGGAAGAACATGAAAGACATAGGAGGATGATTAGATGCTTCAAGGGATAGAAATAATTTTCGAAGACAGAGATAAAATGATGGCTCATTTGAAAAAGAAAACTTATAAGGAATATACAGAAAACTTTATTCAAAACCATGGCCATTATTTTGAAGAGATGACAACATATGTAGAAGGTGCTAAAGACAAAGAAGCAGCGGCAAAAGAAATCGGAGAATGTCTTGCATCAGCAGTAAAGAAGACATTTGTAAATAAGAAGGGGAAGATTGGAGCGCGTCCCCAGTCTGATCTCAATTTCTTTATGATATACTATGTCTTTCCAACAATTCTTAGCAGCGGAAGCGAATATGCTAAGACAATTGCGGATGGTGTATGTGAGGTATGGAAAAGCAGTTTTGCTAATAGTGATATCGGTTATACAGACTATGATTCATTATATGATTCATTCCGTGAAAAAATATTTGGTATTTTTTAATGCGAAAACATAAAAAAGAGGATGAATACAAATAAGAACGAAAAAGAGATGCATGTGAATTTTGTTTCATAAGCATCTCTTTTTTGTTCTTTCTTAAATAGGAGAGTGAATATTAAAAATAGAAGAAAAAGTATTATTTCAAATATTGCTTTGGAGTTGTTCCTTTGTATTTTTTAAATGTTTTTATAAAATAACTCAAATCATTAAAACCGGAATTATAAGCCACTTCTGTAATCGTATCATTTGTTGTAAGCAGTTGATAGCAGGCACGCTCAATGCGGTAATAATTTAAATAATCAACAGGTGAACGATGTGTCATTTCCTGAAAAAAACGACAAAAATATTTCGGAGACATCTGCACAGAATCTGCCATTTCCTGTAAACTGATCGGTTTGTTATAGGAAGATTCGATAAATTCCAAAGCCTGCTTAAGCTGGACAATCCTTCGATGATCACGAGGTGGTTTGTCAGGAGTTGGATTATAATAATTTTCAGAAAAAATAGTTCCGATCAGTTGGTATAAGGAACCAAGTACAATGAGCTGATAACCAGGTTTTTTAGAGGAAATTGAATCAAACATATGCCATACGATCTGGTGGATATCATTGTAAGTTCCGGTGTAAACATAATTAAAAGAGACTTCTCGGTCGGTAATTTTACGCACGAATTTACAACAGTCATCATTCTTATTCATTAAGACATTCATGTCAAATACCAGACAATCATATTCACAGCCAAGCGGGGTGCCGGAATGAAGAGAACCGGCTGGAATAAATATAAATGAACCGGCTGAGACATGGAAAGTCCGTTCATCAATTGTTATCTGTAAAACACCTTTTAAAACACGGATTAATTCAAATTCTACATGCCAGTGCAGAGCCATCTCATATTGCGGATGAGAGGGCGAAACATGATGGTATTCCAATGGAAAATCAACAGTTCCTCGTTGTCGGCTTTCACGATAGTTTATATATTGCATAGTATTTTTGTACTCCTTTTCATTTGTATAGATTATTATAAATAAGATTGGTTGATTTTCAAAACAAAATAACAAATGTGAATATTGTTATATTTTTTACCAGTATAACACAAGTAAATTGTAGAAAACAATGGTAAAATGATTACATGAGATCAAGGGAGTGAAGAGAAGTGCGTATTTACTCCATTATGAACTGCTTCATAACTGTCAATATATGATGGGATGGAAGTGAGAAAGGAGGTTCATCAGTGAGCAACAACAAAAAACAAGTTCTGGCATTTGATTTTGGTGGCGGAAGCGGAAGAGCAATTCTCGGAAGTCTGGAAGATGGAAAGATTCAGATGAAAGAAGTATATCGCTTTTCAAATGATCCGGTTATAATCAACGGAACAATGTATTGGGACACACTGAGACATTTTTTTGAAATTAAACAGGGAATTGTAAAAGCAAAACAGGAGGGTGGCTTCGAAAGTATCGGAATTGATACATGGGGAGTTGACTTCGGACTTTTGGATGAACATGGAGCATTGTTAGAAAGTGCGGTTCACTACAGAGATGATCGTACACTTGGCATGCAGGAAGAAGTGTTCAAAGCAATTCCAAAAGAAAGAGTGTACGAGTTAACTGGATTACAGTTTGAAAATTTCAACACAATTTTCCAATTATATTCATTGGTTAAGAAAAGACCATGGTTATTGGAAAAAGCAGACAAGATGTTATTAACTCCTGATTTGTTCAACTATTTCCTTACAGGAGAGAAGAAAGCAGAGTATACAATGGCTGCTACAACACAGCTTTTGGATGCAAAGAAGAAAGAATGGTCAGAAGAGATTCTGGAGGCACTTCAGATTCCAAAACATATTTTACCGGAGATCGTTCCAAGTGGAACTGTAATCGGTACATTGCAGCCTGCAATTTGTGAAGAGCTTGGCGTAGACCCGGCAAAAGTAATTGCAATCACAGGACATGACACACAGAGTGCAGTGGTATCAGTACCAACACAGAATGAAGATTTTATTTTCATTAGTTGTGGAACATGGAGTCTGTTCGGAACAGAGTTACAAGGACCGGTTATTGGAGAAAAATCACTGGAGTGTAATGTAAGTAATGAAGGTGGTTATGGTAATACAACAACATTGTTGAAAAATATCATTGGACTTTGGCTTGCACAGGAAAGCCGTAGACAATGGATTCGTGAAGGTCAGGAATATTCGTTCGGCGAATTGGAACAGATGGCAGTAAAAGCAGAGCCATTCCAGAGCTTTATCGATCCGGATTCACCAGAATTCGTTGCTGCAGGTAATATTCCGGAACGTATCCGTGAGTTCTGCCGTAAAACAGGACAGAAAGTACCGGAGACAATCGGAGAGATTATGTGCTGTATCAACCAGAGCTTAGCATTAAAATATCGTTATGCATTGGAACAGATCGAAGCATGTACAGGTAAACATTATCCTGTGATCAATATGATCGGTGGAGGAATCCAGAGTAAACTTCTTTGTCAGATGACAGCAGGAGCTAACGGACGTAAAGTTATCGCAGGACCTGTCGAAGCAACAGCACTTGGAAATATTGCTGTACAGTTGATGGCTCTTGGAGAAATCAAAGATGTAAAAGAAGCAAGACAGATCATCGCAGATTCAGAAACTACATATGAGTATCTTCCACAGGATACAGAGAAGTGGAATGCTGCATATGAGAAATTTAAAACATTTATTCATTAATCAAGGAGGAAATGTATCATGGCAAAATCAAGACTTATTGGGGACTATCCTGTAATTGGAATCAGACCTACAATCGATGGAAGAAGAGGAGTTCTTAAAGTTCGTGAGTCATTGGAAGACCAGACAATGAACATGGCAAAATCCGCTGCAAAATTATTTGAGGAGAACATCAGATATTCAAACGGAGAGCCAGTTAAAGTCGTTATCGCTGATACAACAATCGGACGTGTTGCAGAGTCAGCAGCTTGCGCAGACAAATTTAGAAAAGAAGGTGTAGATATTACTCTTACAGTTACACCTTGCTGGTGCTACGGAGCTGAGACAATGGACATGGATCCTAACACAATCAAAGCTGTTTGGGGATTCAACGGAACAGAAAGACCAGGAGCTGTATATCTTGCATCAGTACTTGCTACACATGCACAGAAAGGACTTCCAGCATTTGGTATTTATGGACATGATGTTCAGGAAGCAGATGACACATCTATCCCAGCTGACGTAGAAGAGAAGCTGTTAAGATTCGGACGTGCTGCAGTTGCTTGTGCAACAATGAGAGGAAAATCTTACTTACAGATCGGTTCTGTAACAATGGGTATTGGTGGATCTATCATCAACACAGACTTCTTCGAAGATTATCTTGGAATGCGTGTAGAATCTGTAGACGAGGTAGAAATCATCCGTCGTATGACAGAAGGTATCTATGACGAAGAAGAATACAAGAAAGCACTTGCATGGACAAAAGAAAAATGTATCGAAGGATTCGATAAGAACCCAGAAGAACTTCAGAAAACTCGTGATCAGAAAGATTCTGAGTGGGAATTCGTAGTTAAGATGATGTGCATCATCAAAGACTTAATGAATGGTAACGATAAACTTCCAGCAGGATGCGAAGAAGAGATGGTTGGACACAATGCAATCGTTGCAGGATTCCAGGGACAGAGACAGTGGACAGACTTCTATCCAAACTGTGACTATCCAGAAGCACTCTTGAATACATCATTTGACTGGAATGGAGCAAGAGAGCCATACGTTCTCGGAACAGAGAATGATACATTGAACGCAACAAGTATGTTGTTCATGAAACTGTTAACAAACCGTGCGCAGATCTTCGCTGATGTTCGTACATACTGGAGCCCAGAGGCTGTTAAGAAAGCTACAGGATATGATTTGGAAGGTGTTGCTAAAGACGCAGGCGGATTTATCCACTTGATCAACTCTGGAGCAGCTTGTCTGGATGCTTGTGGTGAAGCAAAAGATGAGAACGGCAATGGAGTTATGAAACCTTGGTATGAAGTAACAGAAGAAGATCAGGATGCAATCATGAAAGCTACTACATGGAACTATGCAGACCTTGGATACTTCCGTGGTGGTGGATTCTCTTCAAGATTTGAAACAAAAGTAGAGATGCCTGCAACAATGATCCGTCTGAACATTGTAAAAGGACTTGGACCAGTTCTTCAGATCGCAGAAGGATGGACAGTAGGACTTCCAGCAGAAGTTTCTGATAAACTTTGGAAGAGAACAGACTACACATGGCCATGTACATGGTTCGCTCCAAGAACAACTGGAGAAGGTGCATTCAAGACAGCTTACGATGTAATGAACAACTGGGGAGCTAACCACGGTGCAATCAGCTACGGACATATCGGAGCAGATTTGATCACAATGGCTTCTATGTTGAGAATTCCAGTTTGCATGCACAACGTACCAGAAGAGAAGATCTTCAGACCAGCAGCTTGGAATGCATTTGGAATGGATAAAGAAGGTGCAGACTACAGAGCATGTGCTAACTTTGGACCACAGTTCAAAAAATAATTAACAAATAATACAGATTGCATGCAATCGAAAAATAATTAATCCCTAAAAAAGACAGGGCGCATGCCGAAATGGTATGCGTCCTTTTTAGAAAAATGAAAAACTTCATGGAGGATGCGAAGATGTTAAAAGGAATTCCTAAAATTTTATCACCAGAATTATTAAAAGTATTATGTGAGATGGGACATAGTGACCGTATCGTTATTGCAGATGGAAACTTTCCATGCGAATCAATGGGAAAAGATGCAATCGTAATCCGTTGTGACGGACATGGCGTACCAGAAATTTTGGATGCAATTCTCACAGTTATGCCATTGGATGCATATGTAGAGAAACCAGTTAATTTGATGGAACTTATGCCATGTGATATCGGCAAAATCGACACACCAATCTGGGACGAGTACAAAGCAATCGTGAAGAAACACGATGAAAGAGGCGAAGCAGCAGTTGGCAATATCGAGAGATTTGCATTTTATGATGAAGCTAAAACAGCTTATGCAATCATTGCAACAGGTGAGTCAGCAGTTTATGCAAATGTAATGCTTCAGAAAGGTGTTGTAACTGAGTAAACAGTTACGAGTTGTTGAACAAGTAATTAATATTTTTTTCTCCTAAAAATATAGAATCCAAAAAAGATTCGAAAGGCAGAGTCAGAGTAGAAAATACTTTGGCGCTGCCTTTTTGCGGTTGCTTTTGTCTGTCAAAAAGTAATAACTTATGGTAAACTATATTAGAGAGTGAAATAGGAAAAACATATCATTGAGAATATGGAGGGAGAAGAAAAATGGATACGATGACAATAGTACTTATTCTACTTTTTATAGTGTTCGTAATGCCAGGTGTGTACCTGCTTATAAAATCGGCGGTTAAAAATGGAATCCTAGAAGCTGAAAAAGAATTGAAAGAAATAAGAAAAAATAATAGAAATTCATCATAATTTATAAATAGGTTTATACTTGTACAATCACACAACTTCGTTTCTATGCGATTACTCTGTTGACTACATTGCCTTGTCTGTCAAAAAGTAATAACTTATGGTAAACTATCATAGTGTGAAATAGGAAAGTAAGTTCTAAAGAATTGAGATGAGGTTGGATATGCATTTAGAGTGGAATAAAATAAAGACACCCAGATATCTGGAAATCGGACTTGCAGTCATATTGATTATCACAATGGCAGGAATCGGAGGTTGGAAAAGACATCAATCTGTCGTTATTGCAAAAGAAGCAGAGATGATACATAAGGTAGAAGTTGAAAATCAGAATGCTAAGGAAAAACAAGAATCAAAAACGAAAAAATCAGAAGAAAAAAACGAAGATGATTCTGTTCAGGAAACTACCGCAAATGGACAATATCCAATTATGGGAGAAAGTCCGGTCACAGTCGAACAACTTGTTTCTTATTTTAAATCGGCCGGTGTAGCATATCCAACAGAGGAACTGAAAAAAGGCGGTGCTGATTCTATCGAGACATTTGCAACGATGTATTGTGAAGAAGCGGTTGCCGAAGGGGTTCGCCCGGAGGTTGCATTTGTGCAGACAATGAAAGAAACAGGATGGCTTCAGTTTGGCGGAGATGTTTCTGTGAATCAGTTTAATTTTGCAGGACTAGGAACAACCGGAGGCGGCGTTCCAGGAAATTCCTATCCCGATGTGAGAACTGGAATCCGTGCACAGGTTCAGCATCTGAAAGCATATGCTACGACAGAACCATTGAATCAGGAATGTGTGGATGAGAGGTATGAATATGTTTTAAAAGGATGTGCTCCGTATGTAGAATGGCTGGGGCAAAAAGAAAATCCGGCAGGAACCGGATGGGCAACTGCGGAGAAGTATGGATATTCGATAGTAGATATGATTGGGAAAATCTAATAGAACGCAAAGGATATTGAGCGATGATATCTGCGATAGTGGATTTTCGAGGATTGAAGATGCAAAATTTACGAAGGGAGTATCCTCAAGTCCTAGAAAAGGCAAGATGTAGATGCAATTATACATGCCAGGCAGGATGAAAAGTATCTGCAAGTTCAAAGAAACGTAAGTTGCAGATACAACAGCTGCCAAAAGAGCATCTGCAACAGCGAATATCAAGCCTTGCAGATACAACGATTACCACAAAGATATCTACAACATTGAATAAGCGAGATGTGTAGATACCTGAGATACCAGTGCCTGTTCAGTAAAGCTCTGCTTTTTAATTTATTAGATTTGCGATAACGTACTGAGAAAAAATATTGGATATGAATTTCTGCGAATACAAAGGAAGCGATTGGAAATAGTAAAAGGCTAGAATTTTACGTTAGAGCTTAGAAATTTGCTGTTTGAGGGCACAGCCCGAGTTGCTGGTTTCTTCATTGTTTCAGATAGCACCGGTAACTATCCAGGACAGAATCTGTCACGCCGCTTTTGTAAATCTTACAAATATCTACATTATCTTGTAGTTTGCGAATATCCGTATAAATAGAAAAAGCCCTTTGAGAAAAGGATTTCTCCTCTCTCAAAGGGCAAGTTGGCAAACAGGAAGTTGTATCATCACTTATCTTTATCTCTTTTTGAAAAAATAAGACTGCCAGATATGCCAAAAGATATACCCAGACATATTCCGATTCCAATTCCAGCCATGCTATTTAATGAGTTTATGAAAACAACGCTCCAAAGTATTGCTGCGATTATTCCGATAGTGACTCCTATAATTACCTTTTTGATTTTCATTAGTTTTATCCTTTAATTCTCGATTTTACTTTGTGACTATGACTTTTCCTTCCGAATCCAGAAGAGGTGTAATACTGGCTCCAAATCCGGAGTTCCAACAAAGGTAATTAACCCCAGTCTTCTTATCTACAAGGATTTGACGAATTCCTTCATCTTTAAGCCAACTTCCGTCTCTGAATGTAACTTCAAATCTTTCTTCTTTCTTTGCCATGTTTATTTCTCCTTTTTCAAGCGTTAAATACCGATTTGTATTTCTGTTTGTTTTAAAAATGGGCAACTCCGATTGGAATTGCCCACTCATTTATCACTCCAAAATCCAACGGCTTTGCCGTTGCCGTGCTCCGCACTCCTTGATTTTGTCGTTGTCACATCAGTTGAAAACAAATACTCGCTTTGCTCGTGCTTGTTTTCCTGCTGATGTTCCAAATTATGCGATTTTTTCTTGCTTGCACTTAATTTTGCATCAATTGATGTAAGTTTGATGTAAATTGCTGTTTTTTAGTTTTTTATCAAATGAAGTACATCCCGTCTATTTGGTAAAACGGTACATCTTTACACCATCTAAGGACTTCATTGTCGGGATTATCAGAACATCTCTTTATATATCCCTGCTATATCCTACAAATGCCTGTTTTTCTGTACTTTTAAGATTTGTCTGGGCTGTGCAAATCTTTATATCTCTACGATATTTTTTACAGATTGGTACAAAATTGGTACATGATTGGTAGAAAAATCAGAACCTCATGTTCAGTAACAATGGTTTTGCATTTACCAGCATATGTAAAACTCTCAGCACGTATACTGTTCTAACGTTTTCATCTATAAAGAAATATATCTTATAATTTTTATAATAGCACTTCCGAATTTCTCGCGCCGCCAATTCTTCATCCTCATCCAACTCATGCTGTTTAGGCATAAATTCAAGTTTGGCAATGGTGTTACGAAACCCCATTGCCAATTCTAACGCTGTTTCAGGTACTTTTTTCTCGAACGCAATATAATCCGTATTATTCATGATATCTTCCTCTGCCAGAGGAAGCATCATAACTTTATACATTTGCATTCCTGTACCTACTTTCTAATTCTGCAAAAAACTCTTTGTAATCTCTTCCTTTTCCCTTTTCAATATCATGGTAACTGTCCATTACCATCTTACGAACATCCTTCTGGTTCTCTTCCATTGCATCTATAAAATCTGATTTTCTTACTGTTGCTGTTAATCCCATTGACAATTCCTCCTTTCAAATTATCCTATGTTTCATTCACTTATTATAATTCATAGCTTTCTAACTTATTTTCGTTTCCTTTATATCTATTATAATCTTACTGCCAATCCTTATGCAATAATATTTTTTTGACAAAATAAGAATGGACACATGCATCCTCTTCCTGTTAATAATGCAGATATTGTCGGGATATATTTTTTTAACATGCTCTAGTACAAAAAAGCACTTCTCATGCTTGGAGTTTATAGTGCCTTGCACCACTGTGGTCAACTTTGTCGCTATACATAGACATCTGTACAACGACATCTCCTTTGCCAGATTCTTTCATAAGTTCTTGTACAGTCTGATTATCTTCCCATATAATTGGGATTTCAATGTCATTAAAATATAACTTTATGTATTCTTTCTCATCATCAGTTGTCGATTTGGCGGTAATTTCTGTTTCTCTACATCCTACAAGCCCAGATAAAACTAATATACACAGACTAAATAACAGTACTCTTTTCAAACTCATAATTTCTTTCCAAGTTCATATGCTTTTTTCATCACATCAGCATGGCTTGCAGCTATATTTGCAGCATCAATTCCACCGCCACCGACCATGCCTTTCAAGGAAGCTTTTTCAAAACAGTCTACCCAGCCTTGCAGACCATTGTAGGCTTTTTCAAATGCACTTTCATCATTCTCAGCGGCAGTTGCAACCATATAAATATCTCTGAATGAATAATCTGTCGAATATAAAGGATTCAATCTATCAAGAAGTGTTTTCATCTGGCCACACATCTCATAGTAATAAATTGGTGTTGCATAGACAATGACCTCCGCATCCTTTACTTTTGCCATAATATCTGCAACATCATCCTTCAGTACACACATCCCATTCCTCTGACAGGATAGACAACCGATACAATATTTTATATCTTTTCCTTTCAAAGAAAGAAGTTCCACATCATGCCCGGCTTCTTTTGCTCCCTTTGCACACTCATTTGCAAGTATATCAGAATTGCTGCCTCCTCGAAGACTTGTCGATATGATCAATACTTTTTTTGCCATGATTAAATTTCTCCTTTTTCAGTGTCTTTTTTAACCTTCCGTATAACTTTCGCAGGCACTCCTGCCGCAATCATATTGGCCGGAACATCTTTTGTTACAACTGCACCGGCTGCAATGACCGAACCTTCACCAATCGTAACCCCCGGAAGAACCGTTACATTTGCTCCAAGCCACACTTTTTTTCGATGTGAATCGGCTGAAATATCATACCTGCTCTTTTCTCGGGATCTTCCATATGATTGATCGTTGCCAATACTGCATTATGTCCAATCAGGACTCCATCCTCTATATAAATACCACCCTGATCCTGAAACTTACATCCTGCATTAATAAAAACATTTTTACCTATATGGATATTTCGTCCGCAGTCTGTATAAAACGGAGGAAACATTCCAAAACTTTCATCTATTTTTTGTCCGGTAAGTTCCGACATAAGCTGTATAATTTCTTCTTTTGTATGATATTTGTTATTCAGCTCCATCGTTATCTTTAATGCCCTTTGAGACAGCTCATGCATAACCAGATGTTCTTCACTTCCACCATCTACGATATATCCGGGCTTCATATTACTCAAATATTCTTCACACGTCATAATTAACCAACTCCGTTTTCTTTAAAAAATTTCTGAATTTTGTCAAATGGGATCACATCCGGATTATCGTATAGATCTGTATGAACAGCTCCCGGAATTGTCAGCAGCTCTTTATTGGATGTGTACTTGCTGTTCTTGATCATATTTTCATAAGCATCTTTTCCAAAATAATAGCTGTGTGCTTTTTCTCCATGAACGATAAGGACTGCACTTCTGATTTCATTACTGTACTTTAATATTGGCTGATTCATAAATGACATACATCCAATACTGTTCCAGCCATCATTGGAATTCAGGCTTCTTTTATGATAACATCTACCTTTATAATACTCACTGTAATCTTTTACGAAGAGAGGTGCATCCTCTGGAACCGGAAGTGGAACACAACCCCCGCCTCTGGAATATTCGCCTTTACGGTATTCTTCTGTTCTGAGTGTATTCAGCGACTGTTTCTTCGCATAACGTGCTTCTTCACTGTCCTCAGAATCAAAGTATCCATTCGCATTTACCCTTGTCATATCATACATGGTAGATGCAACCGTTGCTTTTATTCTTGTATCCAGTGCAGCTGCGTTAAGAGCCATTCCACCCCAACCACAGATTCCAATGATTCCTATTCTGTCTTGATCTACCTCTTCCCGAACAGAAAGGAAATCAACAGCAGCCATGAAATCTTCTGTATTAATATCCGGAGAAGCCATGTATCTTGGATTGCCTCCACTTTCTCCCGTAAAAGAAGGATCAAATGCAATAGTAAGGTATCCTTTTTCAGCCATTGTCTGCGCATACAGTCCGGAACACTGTTCTTTGACTGCACCAAATGGTCCACTTACAGCAATCGCTGGATATTTCCCAAATGCATTTTTCGGCTTATACAAATCTGCAGCAAGTGTGATTCCATAACGATTTACAAATGTCACTTTCTCATGATCTACTTTTTCACTTTTTGGAAAAGTTTTATCCCATTCAGATACTAGTTTTAATTCTTCTGTTTTCAACATAAATATAACCTCCATATGCAAATTGTCTTATAATCCAAGAATGCCTCGGCATTCTTGCTGCGAGGTGCGCGTCATGCATTTGCATGACGCGCACCTCTGCAATCCTGCCGGAGGCTATATCAGCTGGGGGGATTGACTCCCAGCTGATATACTTTTTTCAACCTTCCTATTTTAGTTTTCTATATTCTTCATCACTTACTGGTTCAAGCCATTCATTGGAACTATTTTCGCCCGGAACCTCTATTGCCAGATGTGAAAACCATTCATCCGGTGCGGCTCCATGCCAGTGCTTAACACCTGTAGGAATATTGATGCAGTCACCTGGCTTCATTTCTATAGCTTCTTTACATTCTTCCTGATAATATCCTCTTCCGGCAACGCATACCAGAATCTGTCCACCTCCACTTTTTGCATGATGAATATGCCAGTTTACTACATCCTGGTTCGAATGTCACATTGAAAATTCCAACCTGAGAGGTAGAGATCGGTGCAAGAAAACTTCTGCCGGAAAAATACTGTGCAAAACCATCATTTGGTGCACCGATTGGAAATACCATCTCTTTTGCATGCGCGCGCATCGCTTCCTCTTCGTATGGCAAATCTCCTTCACCTGCCTCCCACACTTCCTTTGCAAGATTGAAAACAGCCCATGCTTTTGGCCAACCTGCATAGAACGCAACATGTGTGATCACTGCAGCAATCTCTTTTTGTGTTACACCATGATTTTTTGCATTTTGAAGATGATATTTTAAAGAAGAATCCGTAATTCCGGAAGCCATCAGAGCAACCACGGTAATAATACTTCTTGTTTTTACGTCGATGTCCTGATTATTCCAGTTTTCGCCGAAAAGTACATCATCGTTAAAATGTGCAAACTCCGGTGCAAATTCACCAAGTGCATTTTTTCCTGCTGTCTGTACTATTTTTTCCATATTCTGTATACCTCCATAGCACTGTTATTTATAAAGATTTTACCCACTCACTGATTTCCTGTTTTGTTCCACGATTTAACAGTCTGCCTTCTGTAATAACTGCGTCTGGTGCAGATGACTGCAATTCTTTCACAGTGTTCCCAAATCCACTTCCTCCGGATGTTGCAAAAAGCACAATCTTTTTACCACTGAAATCGTAAGCTTCTAAAAATGTATTGATGATTGTCGGAGCCACATACCACCAGATTGGGAATCCCAGAAGGATCTCGTCATAAGAACTCATATCCATCTCTTTTTTCATAATCGCCGGTCTATATTTCTTATCACTCATTTCCACACTGCTTCGGGATTTTTTATTCATCCAGTCAAGATCTGCCTTTGTATATGGAATCTTCGGCTCAATCTCAAACAAATCCGCTTTTACTTCCTCTGCGATCATCTGTGCTACTTTTTTTGTTGTTCCGCTTGCACTGAAAAATGCCACTAATTTTTTACTCATAATAAAAGGCCCCTTTCTATACGTATTTTTCACAAAAAAATAGATGTATAAGATTTACATTCATCTTACACATCTATTTTAAGCTCTATCGCTTCATTATGTCTAATGCTTATATTGAATTTTGTTTTATGCCTGAAAAGCATTAATCTCCTCGATCATTTTACGGACTGCCAAAGAATATGGGATATTCCGTCGCCAGGCAATCACCGTACTGGTCGTGATTTCAGGAGAAATTCTTCGCTGTACAAGAATATCCTCTCGCCAATACTTTGCAGCACCTTCGATTGATATTGGATACCCCATTCCATTTGCCGCCATAACTCCGGCATTCGTTCCAAGATTACTCGTAAAAGCAATCTGTAATTTTGAAAAGTCTTTCCCAAACCAGTTGGCAAGTTCACTTTGAACACTCACTCTTTCGGGCAGTATCAATGGTTTGCCTATGAGATCTTCTTTTTTTATAAACTCTTTTTCTGCCAGTGGATCATCCGGCCGCATTCCGACACACCAGTGATCACAATCTGTGATCCGGATATAATCCAGCCCTTCGGTGTCCACCGGCTCCATGAATAATGCAATATCTACAAGTCCTTTGTTCATCATCTCATACACTGCATCTGCTGTTGCAGTATGCAATACAATCTGAACCAGCGGATATTTTTCTTTATACGTTTTACATATCTTCGCCAATGTCTCCACTGCTGCAAATTCACCGCATCCAATGGTTATCGTGCCCTCTACAACCTCTTCTTTTCCTTTCAGTTCCTCAAGCGTCCTTTCCTCAAGATTAAGAATCTCCAAGGCACGCCTTTTTAATAAAATTCCTTCATCAGTGAGCGATATTTTCTTCCCGTTTCGAATAAATAATGTTATTCCCAGGTCCTCTTCAAATGCCGCCATTTGTCTGGATAGCGTTGGCTGGGTAATATGCAATTGTTCTGCTGCTTTTGTAAAGCTCTGTTCTTTTGCTACTGTTAAAAAATAGCGTAATAATCTTAATTCCATATCTTTATATTCCTGCACTTTTTTGTTGTATTCATTCTATTCAGAATATAACGACGTACTTTTGGATCGATCTGCCATCCTCAGTCGCTTAGATTAACTGTTCCTTAAGGGTCTATATCCTTTACAACAAATATTATAAGGCTTTATATATTTTTACAGTTTCATAGCACTGCGGATGCAGTTCTCAATAAATTCTTCTCCCAAATCTGTATTCAGGCTAAGATCAAAGTTTCCTGCTGCACCCCACATACGACGGGTGTAATAGCGGTAGTTATCTGCACGGAGTTTTTCATTTTTCTGAACCGTAGCTTTGGCTTCTCCTTCGGAGATATTCTGTCTCTGTGCCACTCTTCTAATTCTGCTCGTAAGAGGCGCTGAAAAAAATACTTTCAGGCAATTTCCGGAATTTCTGAGAACGTAATCTGCACAACGGCCTACTATCACGCAGTTGCCTTTTTCCGCAAGATTGCGTACAACCTGACATTCTGCCTCGAAAATTTTATCCTTCGGCGCTTCATCCTGCCTATCTGTATTCAGGTACATTTGATTGACCAGATCATAGAGAAGACTATTTGTCATGATTTCCTCGTTTTTCTTAACGAATTCCGGTGTGTATCCGGTGGTTCCTGCTGTCATCTGGATAATCTCAGCATCATAAAAATCATATCCCAACTTTTCTGCAAGAACCTTGCCAATATCATGACCACCACTTCCAAATTGTCTTCCAATGGCGATAACATTTTTTCCATAGGTTCCTGCTGTCTGTTCTTTTGCTTCGTTCTCGCTTTCTGCAGATACACTTTCCGGGAAAATCATATCTTTCAGGAATGCAAGTTTCTTACCGATGAGTCTGGCGATAAAACCTACCAGAAGGGCAGCAATAACGGTACCTTCTCTTACACCAGCCAGTCTTCCTGCAAATACGAAAGAAAGTACAGCAGCAATCACTGACATGGATACATCAAAACAAATCTTGGTTGTTCCGAAATTTGTTTTCCATATAAGAACAATAGCACGGACAAAAGATTCTCCTGGAAGCATGACAACGTCTGCCAAGACCTCCATATATACACCTACGCCAAGAATCAGACATCCGATAAGAAGATATACAATCTTCATGAGGTACTCTTCCGGATTGACCCAGGACAAAAGAATCATGGCAAAATCAATAAAATATCCAAATATGATGGATACCGGAATCTGAAGGATGTGTTCCAATTTAAAGTTCTTTCTCAAAATGATCAGCTGCAGTACGATCAGAAATATACTGAAAAAGATGGTAAAATTTCCAAGTGTAAATGGAAAATTAAGACTTAATACGTAAGGAATTGATGAAATAGGGGATGTTCCTAGGTTTGCCTTTGTGACCAGGCTGACTCCCAGGGAGTTTACAAACAATCCCACCAGAAATATTAAATATCGTTTTAGTTTCTCCATTCTTTTTTATTTTCTCCTCATTTCATAGTTTTTTATCGTCAGCTCATTTCATATCTGCGAGATTTCGGTAGATCCGGCAAAAAATTTCCATAAACAGCTTCTGCTCTTCTTCGGAAATACCATTTAATGCAGTTTTTTCTATTTTCTTAAAAGCCTCCTCCACACGCTTCTGATTTTTCTTTCCGGATTCTGTCATAAAAATATGAAAAGTACGACGGTTTCCATTGAGCATTTTTCTTTCAATCAGGTCTTTTTCTTCCATACGGTTCAAAATGGACGTTAAAGATCCTGCCTCGATGAGACATCCTGCCGCAATCTCTTTCTGGCTGACACCATCGTGATCTTTCAGGTAATCCAATACTTTGGGCTGTCCCAAGGTAAGGCCTGTATCTTTCAGCTGTTCCATTAGTTTTTTCTGGACGGTCATATGGTTTATCATAGACATGTAGTGAAAAGAATCATCCATTTATTATTCATCTCCTTCTTTTATTATATAATGCTTATAATTCAAATAGTTATAATTTGAATATTTAGAATTATAACTATGTTTGTAGTGTATGTCAATAACTTTTTTATTCTACCAGTAACATTCTACCAGTAAACAGTATCTCTTCAGAAATTGGCCATTCATTTTCAAGAATGCCTTTGGATTCACTCTTTATATGCTTCCATATCAAGCGGATCTACTTTCGTAAATGATAAAATAAATATGTACAATCAATAATATTGTAAAATATTTATTTATATTTTAGCACTATTTTCCTCTTCTATTCGTTTGCAAAAAAAGCCATAAGATTTTCTTTTCAAAATCTTACAGCTTTTCTATCATGTTGCATCCAGTTCCAAAACAAAGCGGATTGTGCCTGGTTACCCTGCTATCGATTGACAAAAATACTTTCTTACCATCAGCGGTCTGATGGAACTTCATATAGTCACCAAGCCAGCTCTCTAGCCAACGTTTTTCGTCGCGATAAGACCTGGCTCTTTATTTTGTATAAACTGTATTCCCTTTTGCAATTACTTCAACAAGCTGAAGTTCTTGGTCAAGAATACAAAGATCAGCATCATAGCCTTCTTCAATCTTACCTTTTCCTTTAAGACGAAGAATATCTGCTGGATTTGATGTAATTGTAGAAATAGCTATTTCTAAAGGAATTTCTGTTTTAAATACACATTCCTTTACTTCCTTCAGAAGGCAGCTGGACTGTCCAACGCCCATTCCAAGGAATTCGCCATCACTACTGTACATAGGAAGGCTTCCCTGTCCATCAGAAGAAATTGTCATGCGGTCAGGATTTACACCTGCATCTAACATCCGTTTGATGCCATTGCATACACGTACCTCATCACAGATAGTTTCCCAATAATCAATATCTTCATTTCCGGTAAAGTCTACTGCTCCGCCTTTTAGTGCATACTCAATCGACTTGCCAAAAAGCATCTCATTTCGATTAATATGTGTTGGCAGGATTTGAGAAGCCGGTATCTCTGTCTCATCTACTACTCGCTCAATAAGATCTAAGCATCTCGGACTGTCGCCAAGATGAACATTTACAATACCAGCTTTCCCGGAAAGGACACCACCAAGTCTCGTATCCGCAACAACACGTGTAAATTCCTCAAAGGTAGGCTGTGAAGAACGATGATCAGAAATCGCGATTTCTCCGGTTCCAACAATTTCCTGAATCATCATAATGTCTTTTACAATACTGTCAGTCAACGTACGAACCGGAATCTGATAACTGCCTGTATAACAGTATGCAGACATTCCCTGCTCATTCAATCCTTTTGTCTTTGCAACCAGTGCGCACATATCACGGCCGATTCCATCTGTTCCAAGACAGCCAACAACTGTTGTTACTCCAAACTTCGTAATTCCTTCCATAGTTGCTTCTGGAGTACGATTGGCGAATCCGCCTTCGCCACCGCCTCCGAGTACATGAACATGACTATCAATGAATCCTGGAGTTAAAAGCAACCCCTCTCCATTGATTATTTCTGCCTCAGAAAGAAATCCGTCTGCGGATATAGAACCTGCATCTTTAATCTTGACAATCTTATCATTGATTGTAAGTACATCTTTTTTCCCCAGATGCTTTGGGGCATAAACATCAATATTCTGAATTAATTTCATCATAAATCACTCCTAATTACCAACTGCATATTTTAGAATCCAATTCCAACTGCAATAAGAATTGTAATGATTGCACCAATCATTAAGACGCCAAGGAATTTCCACATGAATTTAACCCAGTTAGACCACTCAATCTTTGCAATTGCAAGAGATCCGATCAGACATCCGGATGTAGGAACTATCAGGTTTGTAAATGCATCACCAAGCTGGAATGCAACTACCGCTGTCTGACGTGAAACACCTAACAGATCTGACAATGGAGCCATAATTGGCATTGTGATCGCAGCCTGTCCTGTTCCGGATACAACAAAGAAATTGAATATTGACTGGAACAGATACATAAGTACTGCTGCAACTGCTCCGGAAACTCCAGACAGTGCATTTGAAATATTATACATAATTGTATTGATAACTGTAGGTGTTGTCGGATCAGATCCACCAAGAACCTGCATGATACCCTGAGCCATAGCAACAACAAGTGCTGCACCGATCAGATCTTTTGCTCCATCTTTGAAAGAAGTTGCAATATCATTCAATCTCATATCGTTCAGCTTAAAGATAACTCCGATCACACCGGAAACAATTCCCATAATGAAGAACTGTGTAGCAATCTCTGGCATATAGTATCCTTGAGTCATAACTCCCCAAATTACCCATACTACTGTAGCAGCCAGTGTCAGAAGAACTAAAATGTGTCCAAGACCAAATGAATGTCCTTCGTCAATTCCTGTTTTTTCATTCTGCTCACGGAAATATGAATCCGTCTTATATGCGATTGAAATCGTCGGAGTCTTTTTGATCTTTGATGCATAGAACATAGTCATTCCACAACCAAGTGCTGTAAATACTACCCACATTACCATACGGAATCCCGCTCCGGAAAATACATCAATACCTGCAATCCCCTGTGCAATACCTACCGAGAATGGATTCATCCAAGATGAACCGAAACCAATCTGTGTTGCAACATAAGTAACAAGAACTGCAATAACTGAATCATATCCAACCGCTACAAACAACGGACAAAGAATCATAGTAAACGGAAGTGCTTCTTCTCCCATCCCGAAAACTGCTCCCCCAAGAGAAAACAGTACGAAAAGTACTGGAATCAGCAGTTTCTCGGCTCCCTTTGCCCTACGGATCAATCCGATCAGTCCGGATTCAATTGCACCGGTACGTATCATGATACCAAATGCACCACCTACAACCATAAGGAATGCGATAATCTCGATTGCAGAACTGCTTACGATTCCGTTATACATATAATTAAAGAATCCTGTTCCGCCATCTCCGCTAAAAAGTGCTACTCCTTCCGTTACTACGTTCCCTGCATCATCTGTCAGATACTGGAAACTTCCGTCTTTGATTACTGTACGGGTTTTTTCAACACCATTGATCATGTACGAAATATCCTGTGTTTCGTAAAATCCCTTTGGTACAAGGAAAGTCAGAAGTGCTGCGACAACAACTACCAAAAAAATAATAATGTAGGTGTCAGGCACTTGAAATCCCTTGTTAAAAGACTTTAACCCTTTTCCTTCTTTTTTGCTCATTTTTGAGTCTCCTCCCATTTTTGATATGCTATATCAGTGTACCATAGAATACTCAAAATCTAACTAAAAATTTACATATTTCATCAATTTTATGTTATTTTCTTGTATTTTTATACACCTAAAGGTGGGATTTGGCTCTACTAATGCCAACATTCAACAGCTACTTTTATAACTCCGTCTCTTTTATTCTCGAAGAGATTATAAGCCTCTTCAATCTTGCTTAAAGGATAGGTATGCGTGATAAGTGGTTCTGTATTAATCTTTCCCTCAGCAATCAGTTGCAATGTCTCATCGCAGTCGCATCCATCCACTCCACCTATTTTGAAGATAAGATTTTTGCCATACATATCTGGAAGCGGTAAACTCTGTGCTTTATCATACAGTGCAACAATTGTTACAATTGCATTTGGTCTTGCGCACTCCCATGCAAGACGAAATGTTGATTCAGCTCCGGCAACTTCAAGAACAACATCTGCTCCACCATGATCACTTGTTTTCTTAACAAATTCCTCACATTCTTCCGGATAAACAGTAAGTACATCCGGATAATGCATATTAATAAATTGGATACGTTCTTCGTCTTTCTCACACATAATAATGTGCTTTGGATTCTTCAGCATAACACAAAGCAATGTACAGATTCCTGTAGGACCTGCACCGATGATCAGTACTGTGTCATCTTCTGTAATTTCAGAAATACGAGTTGCCCAATAACCCGTAGCCAGAACATCTCCAACCAATAACGCCTGTCGCTCTGTAACTTCGTCTGGAATCTTGTTTAATCCTTGATCTGCGAACGGTACACGCACATACTCAGCCTGACCGCCATCGATACGGCAGCCAAGAGCCCAACCGCCATTTTGATCAGTACAGTTATTGACATAACCTTTTTTACAGAAATAACATTCACCACAAAATGTCTCCACGTTTACTGTGACCCTGTCTCCCGGTTTAACATGAGTAACAGCACCTCCAACTTCTTCAACAATTCCAACCATCTCGTGTCCAACAGTAATTCCAGGAACTGCACGTGGAACACTTCCATGCTTGATATGTAAATCACTGGAACAGATACTTGCAAGCGTTACCTTTACAATAGCATCTCTTTCATGCATAATTACCGGTTTCGGTTTTTCTCTCAATTCAAATTTTCCTTTTGATACATACGTATAAGTCTGCATTATTTTCCCCACCATTTTTAAATAATATAAAGCTGTTTACTCTTTCGGATTATCTCCATCCCGATAAGGCACTGTTGCCGCCGGAACAACCGCCGAAGCTGGCTCTGTATGTATATCCTGATCATCAAAAAAGATATGTGCCCCAAATGCTGCAAGCACTTCTGTCTTGCTGACCCCACCAAGGAAAAATGCTTCATTAATAGATACACCCCAATTGCGAAGTGTTTTCACTGCACGTTCATGCGCAGGAGCATTTCTTGATGTGACAAGTGCTGTTCGGATCGGCTGAATATCTTTTTCTTTAAACATCTGCTGCACATAAGACAGTTTTGTCAGGAAGTTAGCAAAAGGGCCTTTCGCCATCGGCGTGTTCGCATTTGCTTTCTCATGCTCTTCAAATGCCTGTATTCCATTCTTCTGGAAAATCTTTTCAGATTCAGCAGAAAATAGTACTGCATCTCCATCAAAAGCAATACGGATCTGATCAATCTTTTGCTTCGGATCAGCATGTGCTTCACCTGTAAGAATACGACCTGCAGCAATCCCATCATTGATTGCCGACTGTACATCATCTGAATTTGCCGACAAAAACAAGTCTGTCTTAAAAGCCTTTAAATAAGGAGTTATTTCTGCACCGCTTGTCAACGTAGCTCTCGTAATATCCAAACCATAATGCTGTATAGAATTAAAAATACGAAGACATGTATTTGCATTATTCCGTGACATAATAATCACTTCCACCAGTCTTCCAAATTCTGTATTATTCAGCTCTAAAAATGCTTTGATCAATTGAAATGCTGCACCCTTTTGAAGGATCTCATTCTCATGTGCTACCTGATAAGCTTCATATGCTTCAACACCTTGTTCTTCGAATATTTTATTCTCCTGTTCAAGATTAAATAAAGCTCTTGAACTAATCCCTATTACAAGAGGTTTTGATAAATCATACGGCATTTTTACCACCTCCGATTAAGAAAAGAATCATATATCTATCACATCTTTCTTACATTATATATTTCCATCTTACGAGTTACAAGTGAAAATATATAGGAAAAGATTGCATTTTTATGAATTTTCAATGTAATCCCAATGAATTTTCAGTCTATTTTTTAAATTCTACTGCATGTTTTCTCTTCCAAAGCGGAAATAAATTACGCTGACATACATAATTCTTTCGTTCATCTATCGCAATCGCGTGAAAAAAGGTCTTCCACATATCTGTATACTCATCCTCATAATCTTCTGTCTTTCTCAATGTCTGAAATTCTTCATCTGTCAGATATCGCAGGTAGTTTTCTCCGTCTTTTGAATGAACACAGGCCGTTTTGCGATTATCGTCTATAATCATCCAATGCTCTGAAGGCATACGATTTGCAAAATGTCTGCCTACCAGCATAATGACATCACTTTTCGGCTCTAGATGACTGACATAAACATTGCTTGAGTTCAACCGCTCAAATCGTGCAAACTCTCTAAAATGATGGCTCTCATTGGACACTTTTCGACGCAATTCCAGTATCCGCATCACATACGGATTCGCATATTGCTGTAGTACACTCTCTCCGGTTTTGAATCCAACACGAAGGAAATTATAAATTGCCTGCAGTGCATCTTCCTCAGCAGACAAAGTCGCCAGATAGATATTCAGATATGCTTCATCCGAAATATCTCTCCGAATCGAGCGAATTACTTTTTCTGCTTTGGAAAGATCTTGGTCTATATGAATATATTCATCCAATATCGTTTGTTGAAATACTGGTTCTTTCTTTAATTGTATTTGGTCATGGCCAATCCGCAAGGCTTCAGACCAAGCATCATAGATACAAGTCATGATATCTTCCAAACGGTCTTTACAAGTAAAAATCTTCATTAGCATACTCCAAAATCTGTCAACGTCATCTGAGTAAACGACTCATTCACATGTTGTGTGTTCCATATATCCTTCTTGTCTACATTAATTAGTTGACGCGTAATATAAGATGCCTCAATAGGAGTATGATACAACTGTTTCCCTCCACACGTGATGAAATAATGTGCACGCTTTAATACTACTCCCATCTTCTTTAGACTATCATAATCAAGTCTGCCATAGCGTCTTGCATAGGTGATACGACTCGCTGATTTAGGCCCGATTCCCGGAACACGAAGTAGTGTAGCATAATTTGCTTTTTCTACTTCTACCGGAAACTGCTCCAAATGGCGCAATGCCCAATCACACTTCGGATCAATCATTTCATTGAAATTCGGCTGCTCTAAAGACAATAATTCTCCTGCCTGAAACCCATAAAATCGAAGCAGCCAATCAGCCTGATATAATCTGTGTTCACGTAAAAGCGGTGGTGGCGTTCCGATCTCCGGCAATACATTGTCTTCGTTCAAAGGAATGTATGCTGAATAAAAGACACGCTTCAAATCAAACCCCTGATACAATGCCTGAGTCGTCTGCAACAACGTATAATCACTCTCACCTGTTGCACCAATGATCATCTGCGTGCTCTGTCCGGCCGGAGCAAAACTGCGCTTCAATTGCGACATGTCACGCGGTGCCAATTGATTCGCATTCTCCCATGTCAGTGCATGATCCAGTGAGGTATATCTTTTATAAGACTCTAATTGATTCATCTGAGAATCCTGAGAAACTGCTGTATCATTCTTCTGAGCATTCAAGCACTTAGAAAAATGCTTTTTCGAAGCATCAGAAAAAATACCTGCATTCAAAAACTTATTTCCTCCACTTCGATCCATATATGCTGACTTTCCAATTGCCATTCTGTGAGATGCAATCGTACTCTGCACCTTCCCCATAGGATTCAGAATGTTCTTCATGGTCTTATTCGGAGCCAACATATGCAATCCTTCTTCCGTTGGTAATTCAAGATTGACACTGATACGATCCGCAAGATATCCCGCTGATGCAAGCAGCTCGTCCGAAGCTCCCGGAATCGTCTTGATATGAATATAACCGTTGAAATGATATTTCGTCCGAAGCAACAATAACGTCTCGCACATCTTCTCCATCGTATAAGTCGGATTCTTTAAGATTCCGGAACTCAAAAACAGACCCTCGATATAATTACGCTTATAAAACTCTACTGTTAAGTCACAGATTTCTTCCGGAGTAAAAGTAGCCCGCTTTACATCATTGCTCTTACGATTAATACAATACTTGCAATCATAAGCACAATGGTTCGTCATTAAAATCTTAAGCAAGGAGATACATCTGCCATCTGCCGCAAAACTATGACAAATGCCGCATGCCTCTGCATTGCCGAGCTCTCCTTTCTTTCCCCGCCGGCTTGATCCGCTTGATGTACATGCCACATCATATTTTGCTGCGTCAGCAAGAATCTGCAGCTTTTCCTGTGTTGTATAATTACTATTCCTAATATCTGTATTCATATTTTTATTATACAAACATTTGTTCTGTAATGCAAGTGTTTTTCGAACAAATGTTTGTATATGATCATTCAAAAAAATATCGTAATAGTCTTATTTCCATGTTTTCTATTTCTGCATATTATTTTTCTACCAATATATATTCCATTTGTCTTTCTTTCGTTCGCATTCCCATTTTTTCATAAAATTTCTCTGCTGGAGTATTTCCTGCCCATACATTCAATGTCACTTCATAGCACCCTATCTGTTTCGCTTCATTTTTTACATATTCAAACAGACTTTCGCCAACATGCTGACCTCGAACCTCTTGACTGACACAAAGATCATCAATAAAAAACGTCTTAAACGGAACCATGTTGTTTGAAAAAGGCTGCTCTTGTAATTGACAAAATGCATACCCTACACAAACATCATCCTCATCCACCGCAACATATATTGGCTTTTCTTTATGTTTCAAAAGCTCTCTCAATTCGTCTATCGTATATTTGGTCGTGCCCGGAATAAAAATATCAGGCCTTATATCTGCATGAATTTGTAACACTTGCTCTAATAACTCTAAAATTCTCGGAATATCTTTTTCTTTCGCTTTTCTAATAATCATTTTTACCTCCATCCATTCTCATTCTTCTGCAAAACATTTATCTACTGTTCGTTTATCACGCTCTATCTTATTATATCAAACATTTCCCTGCAAATCATTTTTCCACATGATGTTTTGAAAATATTATGATAGGCTTTTAAAGCCGCTTCTTTGGATAAACCATCTTCCATAATATTCACCAGGAAATCAGCCTCTACCAATATCTGATAATCTATACCATCAATATTATTATACGTATGATGATGTGCAATCAAATACTGCACACGCTCAGATACCTCTTGTTCAAATCCTAATTTTCTAAGCAGCTTTTCTGCTATTGCAGGACCTTCTTTTTCTTGTAGTTTTCCATTGCAATCCCCATATTTTTCTTCACAAAAATGAATTCCAATATCATGTGTCAAAGCTGCTGCTTCAATGGTAAACAAACATTTCTTATCTACATTTTCCGTTTCTGCTATCAATTTTGCATAACTATGCACTTTACAAAAATGTTGAATTCTCTTTGAATCTCCTCTATATAACTCAATCATTGCTAAATGTAATTTATTTATCATCTAAAATTTCCTCCTCTTGCACATTATAATAATTCTCAAATTAATCCTATATTTCCCGTGGTATACATCACATTTTCCTTGTTGAATCCACATCATTAGAAACCATTAATTCAAAATGATTTCGATTTGTTTTTATAAAACCTTCTTTTTGTAACTTTGATATTTCCGTAGACATTGCTGCACGGTCAATACAAAGATAATCTGCTAACTGCTGCCGGTCAAAAGGAATATCAAAGGATAAAGATGAATGTCTGATGGATTCGGCTGACAGATATGACAATAGTTTATCTCTTGTCGTTCGCTTGCCAACATGTGTGATCTTATCGTTCAAGATCAGTATCTTATTTGCCAGGACACTGACCAGGTTACGGATCAACTTCTGATGATGCTCGCATGCAGTTGGACAAGTAACCAAAAGCTTCTGGACATTTAGGAAAATAATTTCGCAATCCTCATCTGCTACCACACTGATATTCAAAACAGCACCCGGACTTGCCGCATATGGTTCTCCAAAAAAATCACCGGCATGACATTTTGATAAAATATTGCGATGCCCCCAGAGGTCTTCCTGGATAACAAGAACACAGCCTGACACCACAAGTCCCATTACTTCTGTAGAATCTGCTGCTCTGAAAATATAAGAATCTCTCTCTTTTGAAACTGTTGTTGCCTCTACACAGTGCAATATGGATAATATCTCGTCATCAGTAAGACCTTTAAAAAAAGGACTGTTCCTTAAAATGGGTAAAAATTTTTTCAAAATTGTTCCTCCTGTTGGAAATCAAACATACAAGTTGCATTTATTATACTATGATTCTAACAGAAATAAAAATTTTATGCTATAGACGGAGGGTAAAAATGATAAGAAAGATTATTCGAATTGATAAAGAAAAATGTAATGGATGCGGTGCCTGTGCAGATGCCTGTCATGAAGGTGCCATTGATATCATTGACGGAAAAGCAGAATTGGTAAGAGAACATTTCTGTGACGGGCTTGGCGATTGTCTCCCGGAATGTCCTACAGGTGTCATTTCTTTTGAAGAAAGAGAGGCTCCTGCATATGATGAAGAAGCCGTAAAAGAAGCGCAGAAAAAAGTATTTGCCAAAAATCAGGCAATGTCTACACACACCGGCTGTCCTGGTTCTAGAAGTATGCAGATTCAGCGATCCGAAACACCTGAAACCATAAAATCAGCTCCAAGCGTAGAGCAGCTATCAAAACTTCAGAACTGGCCAGTACAGATTAAACTTGCACCTGTAAGTGCCCCATATTTTGACGGCGCGAAACTATTGATTGCAGCCGATTGTACTGCTTATGCATATGCAAGCTTTCATCAGGATTTTATTCGGAATAAGGTAACATTAATCGGCTGTCCTAAATTAGATCAGGTAGATTATAGCGAGAAATTGACTGCAATTATTCAAAATAACAACATTCAAAGTGTAACAATTGTAAGAATGGAAGTTCCTTGCTGCGGTGGTCTGGAAATGGCAGCAAAAAAGGCGCTTCAGGATAGTGGAAAATTCTTACCATGGCAGGTTATAACAATAAGTATTGATGGGAAAACTATAGAATAAAAAAGGAGAATACAATAATGGATAAGAAAATGTTTTGCTTTCAGTGTGAGCAGACCGTCGGATGCGCCGGATGTACAGGAAATGCCGGTGTCTGTGGAAAAAAGGCAGATACAGCCAGATTACAGGATGAACTGACAGGTGCCTTGGTTGGTCTTGCAAGAGCTGTCGATAGTACAACAGCTATTTCCAAAAGAACCGGGCAGGTCATAATTGAAGGACTGTTTACCACAGTTACAAATGTAAATTTTGACGATGCCTCAATTGAAAACATGATACAAAAAGTCAGAGCTGAGAAAGAAAGACTAGTTCCTGACTGCAGCAAATGTCAATCACCTTGCGGTAAAACAGACGAATACGATATGCAACAGCTGTGGAATGCCAACGAAGATATACGCTCTTTGAAATCTCTGATTCTTTTCGGAATTCGTGGAATGGCTGCCTATGCCTATCATGCAAATGTTCTGAATTATGAAGATACTGAAGTGAATCGCTTCTTCTGTGAGGCATTATTTAAGATTGGTTATGAAGAAAGTGCAGATGCACTGCTTCCTACAGTACTAAAAGTAGGAGAAATCAACCTGAAGTGTATGGCACTTCTTGATAAGGCAAATACAGAAACCTATGGGACACCAGAACCAACCAATGTTACACTTACAATAGAAAAGGGACCATTTATTGTTGTAACCGGACATGATTTGAAAGACCTGCAGCTTTTACTTGAACAGACAAAGGGAAAAGGAATCAACATCTATACTCATGGTGAAATGCTCCCTGCCCATGCCTATCCACTCTTAAAAAAATTCTCACACTTAAAAGGGAATTTTGGAACCGCATGGCAGAATCAGCAAAAAGAGTTTGATCATATTCCAGCTCCGATTCTCTACACCACCAACTGTCTGATGCCGCCAAAAAGCAGTTATGCTGACAGAGTATTTACAACAGAAATGGTTGCCTTCCCCGGTGCTGTTCATATTGATGAGAAGAAAGATTTTACGCCGGTTATTGAAAAAGCGCTGGAACTTGGTGGTTACAAGGAAGATCAGGTACTCACCGGCATCAATGGCGGTACAAAAGTGACAACCGGTTTTGGTCATGCAGCCATCCTGTCCCATGCAAACACTGTAATTGAAGCAGTAAAATCAGGTGCAATCCGTCATTTCTTTCTGGTTGCCGGCTGTGATGGTGCTAAACCTGGACGAAACTATTACACAGAATTTGTGAAACAGACACCTTCTGACAGTATTGTCCTTACTCTGGCATGCGGAAAATTCCGTTTCAACGATCTCGATCTTGGAGAAATCGGTGGTCTGCCACGACTAATGGATATGGGGCAGTGTAATGATGCTTATGGTGCGATTCAGGTTGCTGTAGCACTTGCAGATGCATTTGGATGCTCCGTAAATGAACTTCCGCTTTCCTTCGTTCTCTCCTGGTACGAACAGAAGGCCGTCTGCATCCTGTTAACACTTTTACACCTGGGTATCAAGAATATTCGTCTTGGTCCTTCTCTTCCGGCATTTTTGTCTCCTAATATTCTGAATTTTCTGGTAGAAAATTACGGTATAGCACCTATCACCACGCCGGAAGAAGACATCAAAACACTGATGAATTACAACAAATAAATTTCTTCAAATCTCTGTGGAATCAACGAAGCCGATACAGGATTCAAAAATCCTGCATCGGCTTTATGATCAGATTACTTCTGTTTCTTTTTTACCTCAAAATACTGGAGCTAATATTTACAATCCATTTACAAACTCAACTGCATTTTTTATGTCGTCTTCATCTGGATGCCCTTTTGCAATTCCGCCAACCAGTTTAAATGGACCAAATGTGTCATAACCCTTGCATCCGAATTTTCCTAACACTTTAGAATGCTTTTTGCATAAAATCTGCTCTATGGATTTATAATTTGCACTTCCGCCATAAGTACAAAGCAGAAACACCTTTTTGTTGTCTGGCAGATTCTTCTCTGCAAAATCTAATATCGACTGATGAAATTTCGAAAAATAGATTCCTGATGCAAACCCAATCATATCATAACTGCCTAGATCTGCATCTGGCTGTTTTACAACATCAATCAAATCAACACGGCACTCTTCTGCTATGCTTTTTACTAATTTTTCTGTATTTCCATGATGCACAGATGCATATACAATTGCTTTTCTCATTTGTGTTCCTTTCTTATAACAACTCTCACCGATTATCAACCCTCTCCGGAAACATATCATGATTACTCATGCGATTCCAGGCAACCTGCTCCCAATCTGTACCCGGCTTTCCGTAATTACAATACGGATCAATGGACAATCCTCCTCTCGGAAGGAATTTTCCCCAGACTTCAATATATTTTGGTTTGAGAAGCTTGACCAAATCTTTCATAATTATATTAATCACATCTTCGTGAAAATCTCCATGATTTCTAAATGAGAACAAATATAATTTTAAGGATTTGCTCTCCACAAGCCGTTCATCCGGAACATACGAAATCGTGATCGTTGCAAAGTCCGGCTGTCCGGTAATCGGACACAGGCTTGTAAATTCAGGGCAGTTAAACTTGACAAAATAATCATTTTCAGGATGTTTATTCTGAAATGCCTCTAATACGGATGGATTATAATCCATACTGTACTCTGTTTGCTGATTTCCCAATAGTGTTAAATTTTCTTTTTCTCTCATCTCTTCCTCCTCTATCTCAACGCCGGATCTTCCATATGATTTGCCTGAAATGCCGCTGCACGATCAATGCATGTTCCACATTTTCCGCAAGGCTTCTCTCCACCTTCGTAACAGGACCAGGTCAACTCGTAAGGAACTCCCAGTTCTAATCCAATCCTTACCACTTCGGCTTTGGATACATTAACAAAAGGTGCTTCTATTTTAAGCTGATGTCCGGAACCTTCCCATATTGCTTCATTCATAGCCTGATTGAATACCGGTGAGCAATCCGGATATGCAAAACCTGCAGAATCATCTGCATGAGCTCCATAATAAATTACTTCGCAGTCTTTGCTCAGTGCAATACTTGCCGCCGAAGAAAGAAATAATCCGTTTCGGAACGGTACATATGTGCTTACTGGTTTATCACCATTTGTTTTTGAAATCTGTTCTGCGTAACTCTCCTCCGGAATGTCTTCTGTAGACTGTTGAAGCAGTGAGCAGTTACTATATTGAAATATCTTACTTAAATCCAGGAACAAATGCTCCACGCCATAATATTGGGCAACTGCTATTGCAGCTTTAATTTCTTTATCATGTTTTTGTCCATAGGAAACCGAAAGAGCAATGACCTGGTCTTTCCCATACTTTTTGATTGCCAGTCCCAATGCCGTTGTTGAATCAATTCCTCCACTAAAAAGAACTAATGCTTTCATCTCTATCACCTCACTATTTATACTCCCCGTTCATCGGGATCCCAAATCACTTTATGCATCTGTATCTGCAACCGCACACCATTCAATCGATGTTTCAACATAAATTCTACTATTTGCACCGGTTCTATTGCTCCAAAAACAGGACTAAGATAAACATGACATCTATTTGTCAGATCATAAGACCGAATCAATTCCAATGCTTTTAATAAATCTTCCTGACTGCCAGATACAAATTTTACAGTATCATCCTTTCCAAGAAGTTCCATGTTCTTTGTTATCATATATTCTTCGCACCCGCTTGATGGCAACTTATAATCCATCGTAAATACCGGACGCTCTTCACAAAATGCAGCCAAATCGACTGCTCCATTTGTCTCAATTTCAACTCGCAGTCCCGCTTGTAAAAGAAGATGGATTAAATCCCTGATGTCTTTTTGCAGCAGCGGTTCTCCTCCTGTCAGTGTCACATTGTGAATTCCTGTTCCTAAAACATAATTTAAAATTTCTTCCGGTGTTTCCTCTTTATACAGGCACTCAGGTTCATTGGCCCACATCGTATCACAATAACTGCATCGCAGGTTGCACCCTTTAAAACGAACAAAAACTGCCAGTTCTCCTGCACGCACGCCTTCCCCGTTAATACTGGTAAATTTCTCTACTACTTTCATCTACTCTTCCTCATAAACTGCACAATTATTAGGTGTTTCATATACTTCCACACAATGAACTGCGTACCCTAAATCCGTTAATTTTTTGTGGAAATAATATGCGAAATTTTCTGCTGTAGGACGAAATGAGACTTCTTCCAAATGGAAATCTTCATTCTGAAGTGCAGCTACTGTTTCTGCTTTCAGAGATCCTGTCTCGTAAATCAGACTATGGTCAAAGTAATCACAAAGTAATTTCAGGTCTTTTTTCAGATTACCAAAATCCACTACCATTCCTCGTGTTTGTCCTTCTTGTTCTAACTCCTGACTCTTGATTTTTGCAACAACATTCCAACGATGTCCGTGGATATTTCTACATTTTCCCTCGTATTTCCATAGAAAATGTGCTGCATCAAAACTGGCTTTTGTTTGTAAATAATACATATTTCAACTCTCCTATATGTGAAATGTATGTACCTATTAAGAGCTATGCATCCTAAATGGAGCAGTTTTTATATATCAGAAAATCCATATCTAATATATAAAAAGCTCTGCGTACATCTTCGCACGCAGAGCCTAAAATCCTCATGATTAGCCCCGGTTTTATTTTTCGACAGGAAGGTACAAATGAACTGTCGGCTGTTTTCACAGCATGAAAATTATACCACAGAAAGCCAGATTGTCAAATTGATTTTTCGTATTAAGATAAGTTATGTAACAGTTCAGCCTTCGGGTGAACTGTTACTACGGGAAAGAGTTTTACAAACAGATATCAGAGCCAAGAGATATACAATGCACTCATGATATATTATTTTCTTGAGTGAATTTTCAGTGCAAATAATCTGACAATAAAATGCATGTCAACAGCAGGCGGTTAATCCGCCTGTTTTTCAACTCTTCATCTTATCACTACATACTGCGATATATACACTGCTGCCATTGCTCCGATTACACTCAATACAACATAAAGCATTGCCCACCAAACTGCGCCTCGTTCCAATAGTTGATTCGTTTCCAATGCAAAAGAAGAAAATGTTGTAAACCCTCCACAAATGCCAACTTTTAAAAACAAAATCCATTGCGGATTCCAGTCTTTCTTTACTCCAATAGCTACTACAAACCCTATTAAGAATGCTCCTACAATATTAATCAGTAATGTTTTTATAGGAAATCCACTTTGCGGATTTATTGGAATCAGCCCAATTAGATAACGAGCTATCGCTCCAAAAAATCCTCCCATTCCAACTATAATACAATTCACCATTTTACTTTCTCTCCTCTTGGATAAATGCCTCGGCATCTTTGGATTATCTAATATTACGTATTAAGCAAGTGCTTTCCTTTTCAATATTTAAGAACCTACTCTTTTGTCATAATTCCTGTAAACTGTTCAACACCGAAACGCCTCATAAACATTTCACATTTGCATAGGAAAAAATAATAAATATTTAATCCACAACCGCTTAATCCTTCAAAATTCCCCTGGCCTTTAGAAATTAACAGATCAGCGTTCTCAACCTCGTCCATTGCTTCCTGAGATATTGCTCCGATAACATTACCTGGCATTCCCGTACCATTTCCAATTACCTTTTGTGCAACATCTTCCATATGCACATATTTTGCATCCTCTAACGTAGCATCATTTAAAACCGGCTTTCCTCTTACAATTACGGATATATATAAATCAGGATTGATATCTCGAAGGGTTGCAATCAATAACCTATCTGTTACAATTTCTCCACAGTTATCTGTAAAATATACCAATCTGTTAGCATTGACTATCTCTTTGTGAAAATCAGTCAATAGATTAGAATCTATTTGTATATTTACTGCTTCATCCAATTTATCTTTCAATTCAATGTCATTCACATTTTCCAATGCTCCGAAATCAATATAATTTCCAAC
>OFCQ01000172.1_pt1 | contig 42799 bp, 62 predicted proteins | sample 1520861 | NCBI WGS metagenome assembly OFCQ01 (sample SAMEA2699036, study PRJEB24076) | metagenome | biome: Human gut stool | place: Spain | collected 2012-11-21 | reverse complement strand
GTCTCAGGTTTCTCACCTTTGGCACAATACAATCATAAGGGTTTCCGTTTTTAGTTCGCCACTCATTTATCAATCAATTAGTCCTCAAATAGTCCTCATTCATCGATCATTTATTGCTCACTACTTTTTCTGGGTGTGACGCCAAAGTACCGGGCTGCTGCTAACAACGCATTTTTCTTTCTGCGTGTGTAGGTTGCTGAAGATATATCGAGAATGTTCATTGCATCACCGTCTGGCGTGTCTGTTTCGGGCCCGTCGCAATAGCGCACCCTTAATAAACGCTGATGTGATTGTTTCGGCATCGACGCAATGCAATTGTCGCACCAGTCGCAGAACTTACGCGCTGATGCTTGTCTCTCCAAACGCTGCTGTGCATACAGCGGACGCTGAACAGTGCTGGCAGAAGTGCCGTCTCCCCATGCACTGGTGATTTTTGGATTGACTGGCGCTTTTATGAATCCGCGCTCTGCTCGGTATTTATTCAGGATATCTTCGACTGCTTCCCGATCCTTTTCATCGCTAATTGATAAAAGCTCCATCACAAGCGCCACCCCTTATGGTATAATGAATTTGCCTAAAACTCATCGGGAAGGCGTGCCGTAATGGTGCGCTTTTTTGATGCTTTTAAATGTACTTTCGATATTTGTGTTTGCTATACTGATTAAGGAGGCAGCCTCTATTGTGGCGAAATTCATTACTTACATCTCTTAGCTTAATCTGCCTCCAGCGCGCCCTTCATCCGGCGCGCTTTTTGTTTACCTGAACTGGAAGGCAGCAAGCCATTGTTCAATCGTGGCAGCGGCCGCCTTGAAGACTGGATAAAGTGCTTTTGCGAATTCGTCAATTGTTCGCTTATGTTTCCTGCGTTCATACCTAATGCGCGCTCGCATGACTGCTCGATGCCGATCATTCATTTCATTTTCCTCTTCTCCAGTTAGCCCACACCCATATTGCAACACCTGCGATTAGCAACAAGAAGGCAATCATTGCTTTCCCTCCTGTTCATCGTCTTCGCTCCCGTCCTCATTTTCGGTGTACCAGTCGTCACTGTTTAACAGCCAATAGCTTATTTCCCAAGCTTGCTTGTAGATTGGGTCAACACGTGTAGTCATCGCGTCAGTCGTCCATTTAGACCAGGCAATTTCGTGTAGTAGCTTAGTTGCAAGCTCGGCCTTGGCACACAGCTCGCCTTGAAGATAAGCGTCAACGTCCTTACTTTTACTCATGTTGTGCCTCCAGCAGCTCCGGATTCTCCATGAACTTAATCTCTCGTTTCATTTCTCCGCCTCCTATAAGATCAAGTGGTCTACTAAAAGCATTGATGGCACCTTCTCGTCTAGGCTTTTTTGAACCTCTTCATAAGTAAGAATGTCCCCGTCTTCTGTCTTTGCAATCGTAAGGTGATATAGCGCTTCTTCACGGCTTAACTCTTGAAATTTATCGGGGTCATCTTGATCTCCATACATTTGACGATAGATTTTCTTGGCTTCCTCAACATTTTTCGCAACAATCAAGCTGTAATAGGGTTCCTTTGTCTCAAAGTATTTCATTTTTCTTCCTCCAATTTCACGATTTCTCCATGTTCCACATTGCTAAATACATCCTGGCTTTCCTTCCGCAGCGCCGCTTGGTGTATGTCTTCATGGTGACATACTCCTACTCAAATTCGATTGCTGGTGTGTTCAGGTGCTCAATCAAGCCCAACCGTTCCAGACGCTCATAATTCTTCCGTTCACAATACAGATCGGCCTCGTATTGAGATTTGAATTCTTTTACCTCAATTTCTCCGCCTCGGCCAACAATCTTGAATTTCATTTTTTTGTCAATCCTCTCTTCGAAATGTTTACTCATTTCTCCGCCTCCAATTTCACGATTTCGCCGGTTTCCTCAACACGCCAGATAGCTAGCACCCATGCACGGGCGAAAGTGTCAACGCTATCTTTGACGTCACTGAACCAGAACCAATCTTGCACGCTTTCCCATTGAGTGCCATCCAATAAAAATGACGTACCCTCATCAAGCGCCTGAACCAAATCTCCACGATCATGCTTACGCATTATCAGGTATTTCCCAATTAATTCTGGAATCACCGGCAGATCATCTGGCAGGGCGGCGTCATAGTCTTTCATATAGGCTTGTTTTTCCTCGTTAGTAAGCTCTTCGCCAATTCCTTCACCGTCCAAGGCAATGTATGCATTTGCTAGTTCTTCGACTAAGCCCTCAAACACGTCCCGCTTCGTCTCTGTCATAATTTCCTCCCACAAATTGGGCAATAGTTAATTGCCTTATCCAAAACGACTGATACTTCTCTGAACCGGTTCATTTGTGTGACACACAACTTTGGGTGCTGGTCTTCTGGTGATTTGATTCGTGCCTTCACCCGTCTGTACAGCTTCGTTTTGCGAACGAAGTCGAAATATTCTGTCTTATCTGAAATAGCTTTGCCGTAATGCGCATGCTTTGATTGTGGGTCAACTTCGTGGCAATACGGGCAACTTTTCTGATTGTCAGTTTCATCTGGCAAGGCGGCAGCGTAACGCGCAGATAAGCAGCTACGTAAGTCGCCAGCCTCATCGTCGTTCACCGGGTCATATTCCCTGCCAACTGGCGCATATGCCAACGCATCATCAAACACGTCCCGCTTCGTCTCATGGTTCATAGCACACGCCTCCAGCCGGTAGTTTGAAACATTGCATAGGAATCGTCAGGGTTCTTCTTTTTTAAGTAATTAAGTTGAAGAACTGCTCGCTCACGGTTGAAGTAGATAGGCGATACACGGTGTGCATTTCCAAAATCAGACACCTTGGCCACGAAGTAACAAGCTCTCCCACCGCTTTTTAGGTTCACTTCTTGTTTATTCATCGTCAGTCACCTCTTTATTCGCATTATTGTTTGCAATTCGTTCAATATCGGCTTCTGTTACACCAACGCCAAAGCATTTTGCTGTTTCAAAGTTATTTTCATTTGTGATCACCGGCTGTTTGAAATAAGCCAGCATTTCAGTATTTGAGATGTATGATACCGCCGATAGATTGAGCAACTTCCCGCTGTCTAGCTTAATCATCATCGTCAGTCACCTCCAACTGTTCCTTGTTGTAATCAATGATGCGTTGATAGCCATCATGTGCTTGCCACGCGCAATCATACAGGCCACACAGATCAAGCTTGCCGATTGCATTATTCGCGGCATCGATAGCCTTTTGCGCCGCGTCTATGTCAGCTTTATTCGTCATCGTCATTCACCTCAGCAATCGTCATTGGCGGCACTGTTTCCCAGTCTGAAAAGTCATATGCAGCGTCTAAAAACGTATCTGCTTTTTCATAACTGTCAAATGTTGCGATCACCTCATGCGTGAACATGTTCTGGCACTCATACTTCACGTTTTTATTCATCATCGTCAGTTACCTCCAATAATTTCCATCCTTTACACGTTTTGTGCTGTCTCGCGTGATGCAAAGCGTCACTGATAAACCCAGTTGACGTTCCAATTACTGATGCAGCGTGCCTCATAGAATTGAAAGTGACCTTACTTCCGCTTGGGCTTATCCCATAAAACGGCTTTCGCAATTTAGCAGCTGTACGTTCAATTACATCTCCGTAGTGTCTGTTGTATAGCGGCGTGCAATATTCCAAATTTTCAACGTGATTGTTTTTTCGGTTCATATCTTTGTGGTTGACCCATAAATCAGACGGTCCAAAAAACGCCGATGCAACTAATCGGTTCACCCGGTATGCTTTGCGCTTGCCTTGCTTAGACAAAGCAACATACAAATATCCGCAGTTATTCTCATGTTGCTTCATCATTTTGCCTGCACGTCTCTCGGCACAAACTGATCCGGCTGCTGATTTCTGAATGATTGTTCGTGGCATAGATCTAACTCGTCCTTTACTCGACACCTCATACCAGCCTTCAAATCCAACTACTGGTCTCCATTCCTCAGTCATCGCTATCACACCAGACTTTCTCGCAGTCGCCCAGTCCGTAATGCTCAATCTCGGCGTCAGTGAACCATTTCTTGTCGGTCATGCCTTCTAGGTAGTAAGAGTCACCCGCGTTGCAATATTCACCGTCAACCTTATAGAAATAGCTGTCATCTGTATGTGGCACCTTGACGTTGTATTTCTTCTCCTTTGCCACGGTGTAGCCGTTGACGTAAGCATTCATCAGCAACTCTTCTTCATCCTCACTAGAATTTCTAGAAATAAAGCTGGCCGGAAGATAAAAACCATGTGCATCGTCAACGATTTCGGCTTGTTCCTCGGTTAGGACTACCTTTTCAGGCACCTCAATCAAAGTAACAACGTGCCCACCATGCTCTTTAACCGTATTTTTGGCATTATCTTCACTACCAGTAATGGGGCAAGATACACTGTTTAATTGCCAGAATCCATCTAAATCGCCAAAGTCCCAATAGTACCCTTCATCGTTCTTTACCGCGTACAGTTTTTCTTCGCTCATTTTTCGTCCTCTGCTTTCGTAAGCTTGTACAAAATTCCTTTGGTGTCCACGTAAACCGGCTCACCGGTCACTTGGCTGATGTAAACATCGTCTACTTCGTTTTCCATGAGTCGGCCTCCTTCAATCGATTTCTTCGACTTCAACTCTCGGGTTAGCTTTGTCAATAAAGAACCGATCTCGCAGTTCTACAATGTGATCCCAGTTGTCGTTTTCTAAAAATTCAGCCTTTTGCATGCCGTCGAAGATAAACTTGTGCTGAAACGCGATGTTGTCCGGGTCTGTTCGCTTGTCATACCAGTACCAGTCGAAACTTAGAGGTTTTCCCCATTGAAATTTCACGCCCTGATTCATCGCTTTTCTCACAGCCAACATTACCGTTTCCGTTGCTTGTTTCTTGACTTTTGCTCCGCCGAACATGTTGCCTCGTTCAACCTTGATGTACTGGTTAAGAGTCATGAGGGGCAATGGAATAATAATCCTGTTCACGCTGGCTTCACGTCCTTCAGATAGTATTGACGTTGCTTGCCATCAACCATCTCAACCGTTGTGATTAGCTCTTTGGGTGCCTTGCTATCAAAAACAACTGGCTTGTTGATGTCTTGGCTTGCATCTCTGGCATTGTATCGCTCGATTCTGATGATTCGTGCCACACCGCCAAGATCACGCACGCCCATGAATACTCGATCAGGAACCACAACCAGATCACCGACCATCATTTTTGTTTTAATTGCTTGCATTTGAAGATTCCTCCTGTAGTTCCTTGTATTATTCCTCGCTAATTGGCTGTTTTAGCTTTTCTAGCGATATCCCCATGGCTTTAGCTATCTTTGTAAGTGTGATCATCATTACCTCTTTGCCACTAAGAAAACTAGCAATCGTGATGCGACTAACACCAGCAATCAAAGCAAAACGGTATATTGGCAAGCTATGATGATCGTCAAGAAAGTTACGAAGTCGTTCACGTGCCCAATCTTGGCCTGTATTGTTAGTTTCGCTCGTGTGCTCAATCATGCTTTTGCCTCCTGCTTAATTAATGGCGTTTCTGAAAAGTCCAGTGTTGCGAAGTGATTGGCAAGCTCAATCAGTTTATGCAAGCTACCCGAAACTTCGCCATCATCATATATGCTTTCTGACGCTTCATGAATCATGCGTGTATTTGCCTGAACAATGCTATCAATAAGAACGACGATGTCTTGCCACTGTGCTTCAGTAACGCTTAGGTAATCACTGTAATAGTCACGTATGATGTCCGCTACTGTTTGATTCAAGGCCATTCCGTAGGCCCACAGTCGCTTATCCAAGCGTTGCAAATATCCATTTGTCATTTCTTCTGCTGTCACGATCTTTTCCCCCTTACGTCTTTCAAATCTTCAAAGTTGAGTGTGCATTCTTTTGATTTTGGAATAATTCGACTGATGAGTTTGCTGTTGTACATGTTTTCTAACTCGTCCATTTCGTTGTTGGTCGTGATAATTGTTGATAGACGAGGACTGTTGCTCTCAAAATCAAGACGAGCATTTGCAACACGATACATCAGCTCTTGCATGTCGCGTCTAACCGGCTTGATGTCGAGTTTCATGCCGCCTTCTGTCCCGAAGTCGTCCAACAACAGCACGTCAGCCTCTTTCATTGCCCGCTCAATGCCCGCTAAACGCTTACGAACGTCTGGTGCATCATATTGCAAGCCCATTAGGTTACTTAGCTCTGCTGTTGAGATAAACAGCCCCGACTGGCCTTCATCTCGTAGACTCGTCAGCATCGCCAAAGCAAGTGATGTCTTTCCTGTTCCACGAGGGCCAAACAAAATCACGTTTTCAGGTGCTTTTTGCATTTGTTTTGCCAACTTGTATGCCCTATTTCCCAGATCTCTTGATTTCTGCAAATCCGTCTGCATTTCAGGCCGCCATTTGTCGAACGCAAACTTAGCTGGAACGTTACCGGGGAAGACTGAGTAGCGATAAATGGCACGTGCCTTTTTACGGTTCAATGCGGCCATAGAGCGTTCGTAGAAGCGCCGTTCAATCTCGGCCTGAGTTGGCAGCTTGCTAACGTCCATCCCTCGCTTGTCGATGATTTTTTGCACGTCCGCATGTGTGAATAGGCCTTTAGTCGACTCCATATCCCCAGTTCTCCTTTGTTTCCGTGTGCTCTACCCGTCTACCAGATGAAAACTTGCGATTTGCTTGAGCTGCCATGGTGTCGTACTTCGATCTCAGCTTTGACGCACTTAGAATGTTTGTTTGCCAAAACGTGTCAAGCTGACACCAATCAATCATCTTGTGGATCTTCTCAAACGGTCGATGATCCAGTTGATTCATCTTTCGAACGTCATCAGCCCACACTTGCAAGTTTGGCTTTCTATGCTCAGGGTTGTTGCCTTTGATCTTTCCCCAAAGATAGACAGCCTCAATCATTTCAGGCGAGTCGTCGGCATATTCACGCTTGCGTGATTGCTGACTATCTTCTTTCTTTTCCTTCTTCTCCTTCTTCTCCTTCTTTTCCTTCTTGTTTGTTGACAGTTGATTGACAGTTGATTGACAGTTGATTGACACTTGATTGTCATTGTCCTGATAGTCACACCACTTAGATATTGATATGACGCTATATTTGGTGTTTGATTTGATTGTCAACATTCCACTGTTTTCAAATTTCTTAACCCATCTCCATACCTGACGCCATGACACTTGATTGTCACGCCGCACACCATCATTCATCTCAAACGCTAGTGCGTGGGCTCCTGTCACCAGTTCTCCGCTTGTCACGGATACTTCTTGACCGTTGAATAAGAACTTGCTAGGAGCATGATTTGCTTTCATCAAAATCAGTAGCCAAAGCTTTAGCTGATTCGCGTCAGTCCATACGAAGGACTGGCGTATTTTTCGATATACTTTGATCCAGCCTCCGTCTGCCATGTCATCACCTCAAATCAGAATGGAAGATCATCATCATTAATGGGCGGCTGACTAGCTGGCGGTTGAGTGTAGTTGGCTGGTTGATTACCAGCATGTCCTTGATTAGTCGGCTGAGTTGGTTGTCCCTGCGATGAACCTTTAGGCTCCAAGAGTGCAAAATTCTCAACGATGACCTCAGTTACGAATACTTTCTGGCCTTGCGCGTTATCATACGTGCGTGTTTGGATATGGCCTTCGATGCCAACAAGTGAACCTTTGTGCGTGAAGTTGGCAAAATTCTCGGCAGACTTACGCCAGATGGAACAATTGATGAAGTCAGTTTCTCGTTCCCCATTTGCGCTACGAAATTGGCGATCAACAGCAATCGTAAATGAACCGACCGCTGTTCCGCTTTGTGTGTAACGCAAATCAACATCTTTGGTAAGTCGTCCTGTCAATGAAACCGAATTTAGCATATTTTGTCTTCCTCTCATTCGTTGGTTGTTTTGTAACGCGGCTGAACCCGTTTAAGGTCTTCTGGCGTTAGCTTAATTGGTTTAATGTGGTACTTCTGAATAAATGTCTCAATGCCGATTGTATGTTGCTCCACGTGGTGAATGCGGCATAACGACATGTAATGGAACTGACTTTCGTCAATTTTGTTACGATTTCGCCCCATGCCAACCGCCTCGTAATGTGCCAAGTCAGCGGGCTTTCCGCAGATAACACATTTACGGAAACGGAGGCAGAACCATTGGCGTGCATAGTCGTTGGGTATCATGTCCCACGTCTTCGTCTTGAATGGCACATCGTTGCGGAAGCAAAACTCTAAGATCGTGTAGATCATGTTGCTGGCAGTTGTCATCGAACAGTCGCTCAGCGAATATGGTTCAATTGCAAAAATCTCACGTGTATACGACTTCATTAGGCATTCGATCATGTCCACCGTGTCACCGTTCCAGTCGGAGATGTCATGCATCAGAGCAAATATCTTTTTGCGTTGTTCTGGGCTGATATGGCGCCCGTCCTCGACTTCTAACTCAACTGATGGCCGTTTACCTGCGGAAAGCTTAGACAGCGTATACAAGCTCACAGAGTCATCAGCAGTGATAGTAATCTGCTGGCCTGAAAGCTTATCCAGCCTGCCGTTTATCTTCATGCTCATTCACGTTCGCCACCTGCCAACTTTCTGAGTTCTGCTTCAAGCAAGTTTTTGACACCTGCAGCGGCTTTAGGAGTTAATGTTTCAACACTCGTTGCTTTGCTGCCGAATTTTGCATTCGCTAAGCCTATCCATATTTCGGCAAGCTCATTAACCGTTTTTGGCTTTGGCTCACCTTTTTTGTTAGTGGCCGGCAAAGCTTTAAACTGTTGAACCATCATGTCTTTGATAGCTTTAACGGTTGCGTGATCAAGAATGGCACTTGGCCGAAGAGACTGCTTGTTTTTGGTTATTGGACCATTGCTTGCTGAGCTGTCATTTGCATCAGGGTCAGAGTCTTCAGTGTCAGTAATGTTGAACATCTGCTTGTAAAAATACTTTTGCGCTGAAGTGCTGGCCTTGACCATGGCTTTTTCGCCAGTGTCCTGACCGCTTCCCGGGATGGTAAATGTCATCTCATCGTGACCGTCAGTGACAGTGAATGTTCCCATCAAATCAACAAAGTGATTATTGCCACCTTTGCCCGTTGTGCGATCATACTGGTTGACAATCTCATAACTGAATTTGATGACCAGACCGGCTTTGATCAGTGCCGGTTTCACAGCATCTTTGATGGCGCCTTCGCTCTGAAAACTATAATGTTGAAACGAGTTCTGACCATCTTTCTTGATAACACCAACAGCCTGCTGGGCTATCAAAATGCGGTCAACAAGAGACAGACTGTCTTTTACCGTGTCATTTTCTTTCTCGGCCATTACTTAGCCTCCATGCTGATAAATTCAATGCCTTGTTTTGTCATAAAATCCGCTACGCTTTTAGCTTCATCAAAAGTGCCAACAACCTCGAATCCGTAGTGCTTTATTTCTGGCTGCTTAACCACTTCACCCGTGTTGGTATCAACAACTTTGTCGCCAATCTTTTTCTGATGCAGTGCATCAATCGCGGCTTGCGCTTCGGCACGTTTCTTAGCTTGTTCAGCCTCACGCTTTTGCCGCTCAACATAGGCATCAATGCGAGCCATAACATCTAACTGTGAAGCCCCTTGATCAATCTGTGCAACCCACCCACCAGCATCTAAGCCAGTGGCTTCTGCATATTTGGTAACAGCCTTCTTGGCTGCTGCAAGATCTGCACGCTGTTTGACAATATAATCAGCTGCATCTCCGATTTGCCGCGTGCGTTCAAGCTTACTTAGGCTTTTGTTGAGCCACTTGTCGTTGAACTCGATGTCTTTCGGGTCAATTCCACGTGACTGAGCAATTTCTGTAATGTCATCAAGTACCTGCTCTTTGCGTTGTTCGGCGTCTAATCGTTCTTGTTCTTTGATCCCATCGTTGATGGCTGTTTCAACCGCTGAAATATCGCTAATCATGCCATCAATGACGGATTTGAACGCATCGTATGGTTTGTTGTATTCGCGTTTTATTTCAATACGTTTGTCATTAAGCGCTTTTGACAACTTGCGCAAGTCAGAACGAGACGCTTTCGCCTCTTTCAAAGTTCCTTCAGTGATTACAAGTCCACGGTATTTTTCGGCATATAGCTTGATATTGGCTGCAAGCTCGTCTGCATGTTGTAGAGTCAGCACCGATGGCTTATAATCAACTTTGAAGTCAGTAAGTGACAATGTGTTATTTTGCATTACGAATTTCCTTTCTATCAGTCGTTGGCATGCGGGCCAGCGGCTTTTTTCATGACTTGTTTGATAATGAATATGATTGTGTCGGCGCCATCTTCTTGGCCCATCGCATACGTTTGGTGGAAATCAGTATTGTCGGGGCCATAATCAGCAGCAACCTTGCGATATGCCGCGATCTGGCGGTTCGCTTCGGCTATAATTCGTTCGTATACCTCATTAGTCATCACGTCATCCCCTTAGTTTTGCTAGCCGTGCACGTAGTTTCTCATTCTCGGCAAGCAACATCTTTGCAATTGGCGTGTGGTTGCCGCGAATAATGTCTAACGTCAATTTGTTGTGTTCGTTCAGCAAATCACCAATGGTTCGTTCTGCTTCATTCAATCCACTGCCTCCAATTTCCGCTGTGGCCTAAGCAGTGACCAACGATCACGCCGAAGCCACCAGCAATTAGTAAATAACCAATCATTATTTGTCCTTCTCTCTAAGTGACCTTGAAATCTCTGGGAACCATTTATCTAAGAAGTCGAGCCATGGTTTCGGATGAAACAGATACCCCTTTTTGCCAGGCGGTGGGTATGAAACCACGGTATCTTGCAAGAACTTGTGGAAGCGTGGGACGTTCAAGATATTGTTAACTACCCACGTGTTGTTATGTCCTTCGACATAGCTTGTTGCGGTTGTGAGCGTCCACATGCCTCGTGCTGCTAGCTTGCGTTTTAGCTCTTGGTTCTCCTCGATCATCTTTGCCAATTCTTCTTCATCGACCGCTAAATACTTTTTGCTTGAAATCTGATCATCTTCAACAACCTGCAACAGTGGCATGGCATTTCCTCCTTTCCTGTGATCGCCTCCTGACGGATAATGGAACCCGAAAGGAGGTGATTGATATGGATCTAACTGTTCATTTCCGCGATGGCAACACGGAAGAAATCCCAGACTTTGAATCAGTGGTTTGCCTAGGAATGGATAAAAATGTTGTTAAAGCTGAAGACTTTTCCAATATTTACTTGGAAAATCAAATTACCTATTCATTTGTTGGCCATGCTGATTCGCTCCAAGCTAATGGCGCCGATATACTGTATTTAGTTCTTGCTAAGTGATTCGATGAGCTCCGCGATGGCTGCCACCATCTCGGGGCTTTTTTCTTTGTTCTTCAGTTGAGCAACAACAAATTCTGTAACGGCATTTTCTAGTTTTTCCTGTGTGCGTCCGTTCATTTAGACAGCCTCCTTTTGTAGAAACTTGTTGATAAAATACTGCTGGCCTTTGCCGGTCACCTTTGGGGTCTTCTGAACTGTTACATGGCCGTCCGAGTGACTTATCGCCGTTTCCTTGACTTCGAACAGGCCTAGCTCCATCGCGCGTTGTGTCGGTGAGTTATAGTCAGCACCAATCCGTTTGATCAGATAGCCTTGCTCACGCATCCATGCGAACAACCGCTTGGCACCAATGTCAACGCCGTTCTGTTTGATTACCTTGGCAAGATCACCGACCAAGATAGTTGTGTGACTTGTGGCCACCGCGTCTGCAAACAACGCTTTAGGCTTCATTGTTTCGTTATCAGCCGTAAGTGCCGCTGTTTTGGCTTGTTCGTCCTTTAGCTGTGTTGCCAGATTGATAATGAAGTCTGGATTATAGATGGCCTTCTCAATCGTTTCAGGCGTCATATAGGCACCATGCTTACGGATTGATGGGAGGACTTCATGCGTTACCCAATGCTTGAACTCTTTCGCAGTTGGTAGCTTGCTCGAAAGTACCAAGCTGTATAATCCAGATTCATTAATGATGGTCATTTCGCGTGCTTGACCTGAGGTACCGATTTGGTACTTCAGCCGGTCTTCTACTTCAACGTGGGTGTTTACGTCACGACTTCCGTTTTGATATCCGAGAATATCGGCCACATCCTTACCGACAAACATTGGCTCATTGTCAACATTCAAAGTTCGTACTTGCCGGCCTTTAAAATAGAAATGCTGTAATTCGTTCATACCGTCATCCCCTTTCGTTCTTTATTGGGAACGTTATCCGTAAAAAAAAGATCCAGTTGATTGGCGCCGTATCCCAAAATGCTTGCCATTTTTACTAATTCGGTAGCGCTGATTGTTGTAATACCATTCTCACGCTTAGCATACGAAGAGCGGGTATGCCATCCCATAGCTTTCGCCATTTCATCTTGGTTCATTCCTTTTGCGATACGTTCAGCGCGAAGACGTTTTAAATTTAGTGTCATTGTATTGCCTCCTTTCGTTTCCTTTTGGGAACATCTAAAGAATATCATCCGCGTTCCCATGTGTCAACGATTATTTCAAAAAAATATTCAGATATTGTTTTTTTGTGCCCCTATTGTGCACAATCGGGAACGGTGTTAAAATCATTCTTGAGGTGAGATACATGAAAACAAATGATGAAATAATCAAGACTTTGAATGATCTTCGCAACCGTGAAGGGATTTCAATCAGTGAACTAGCACGCCGTGTTGATATGGCAAAATCGTCTGTGTCTCGCTATTTCAATGGAACACGTGAGTTTCCATTAAATTATGTTGATAAATTTGCAAGTGCTCTTCATACAACTCCGGAAAGCCTAATAGGAGTTTCTCCTGTAGATCCTTTTAAAGTCAAAAAACTAAATGTTCACTCTTATCCATACATTCCCGCTGAGATATCGGCTGGAATCTTGTGCAATGTCGATCCGCTAACTTCAGATGATGTTGAAACGATTCAACTACCAGATAGCGTTATGGGAAGATATGCCGGAGACAGCAGCATATTGATGATGCATGTTAATGGCGAATCAATGAACCAAACAATTCCAGACGGTTCTTTAATAGCAGTCAAACAATACAGCGATATTCAAGACCTAAAGGACGGCGACATAGTTGTCTTTGCAGATGATGGTGACTACGCTGTCAAATATTTCTATAATGATCGTCAAAAACAGATTGTGACCTTTATTCCAGATTCCACCGACAAAAGATTTAGTCCTATCATGTATACCTATGAAGACCTTGAAGAAGAGAACATCAAGATCATTGGCAAAGTCGTCGTGTACACGGTAGTTTTATAAAAATAATACGTCCAAAATCTGATCGACGTAAAAAGCTGCTTTGGAGGGGTTCATTATGAAAAAGTCTCTGTTAGTTGGGTTTTCACTGATGTCTGCTTTGCTGCTCGCATCATGTAGTAGTACCACGAGCCAGTCTTCATCAAAAGATGGCTCAAAAATTTCATCTCTTAAAAAAGATATCGCATCACTAAAGTCGCAACTAAAAGAAGAAAAATCTAATAGTAACGAATCTGAAGACTCTTCGAGCGCGGAACAAGAAACAAAAACATTTGGGCTTAACGAGGAAGCAATCGCGGCGCTGAATGATAAAAAGTATTTTGGCTTGAAGCTAACTTCTGCGACAAAGACTTTCGATGATCATGGACAATCCCTAGTTAACAGTGATGTGCAGTCTCTTTCAATCTCTAATGAGAAATCTGTGCAATTCACATTCAATTACATTAATTATGCTGACGATGAGGGCTTTCTACCTAGCCTACAGTATTTCACAGTTTACGGTCCCGACAACGTAGCAGCCACGATTGTCAATCAGCAAGAGGGACAAGACAGCGTTTCAATTGGGCGTTCATCTAATACTACTTTTTGGGCAAACTTTTCTCAGCCTATAAAAGCTGGAGACAAAGTGCAAATTGAATTCAAAATGGATAATCAGGAAACCCCGTTTATTTTTTCTGCACAAGTCAATTAGTTCCTTCCCCCACGCAAGCGGCGTCCCCGTGCAAGCCGGAGAGTGGGGCTGGATACAAAATAAAAAGCGCCTACCCCACCGAATGGGTAAGCGCCTTATGGATCCATGACTGTGTGGTGGGTGTAATAGCACCCGTTTGTATTGTAGCACAAGGAGGTATGAGTGATGGCCAGCATTAGTAAACGTGGCAAAAAATGGCAATATCGTGTCTCTTACAAGGATAATGATGGAACACGCAAGTATGTCAACAAGGGTGGCTTCCCCTCAAAAAAAGCTGCTGATATAGCGGCAATCGAAGTCGAACGTCAGCATAATCGCGGTGCAAATTTGGATCTTAACAAGATAACGTTAATCGACTACTGGGACAAATGGATTGAGCTGTACAAATCTGGTAAGCATTCTCGTATCACCGAAGCCCGGTATAAAACAATTCGTAAACAGTTATTAGCCTATTGGGGTGAAAGCCGTGAACTAAAATCAATTTCAAAATCAGACTGGCAGGGATTTATCAATGAGTTTGGCAAAAAAAGGGCTAAAGATACAGTCAGCAAATTGAATGGATATGTTCGCTCAATGGCTGATTCTGCCGTCGATGACCAAATAATATATACTAACTTCACTCATAACGTTGTCCTCACTGGTAATGAAGGCCAAGCAGGAATCATCAAATATTTGCAAGTAAAGGATTTGCGCAAGCTCGTCAATTACTGCCTAGAATTTGCAGACTACGAGCATATTGCTTACTACATCATCGCAACCGGGGCACTGACCGGAGCTAGGTATTCTGAAGTTCTTGGGCTCACGTGGGATCATATTGATCTTAAAAAGCGCGTTGTGCACATTACCAGAACGTGGGATCACAGATATGGCAGCGGCTTTGCTGCTACTAAGAACAAATCAAGTGTACGTGACATCGACATCACGAGAGAACTTGCAGACTTGCTTTTACGTCTCAAGAAAGAACAGCAAGAGGTCTACCTTGCTCAGGGATATCGTGATAGCAAACAACTATTATTTCGCAGCATACGGCATAACATGCTATCGAGCACGGCAATTAATAAGGATCTAAGGACGATCGAGAAGACTCTCGACATTTCCCCCGCGATTACTTTCCACGGGCTTAGACACACTCACGTTTCCTATTTGATTGCCAATCACGTTGATATTAACTATATTTCAAAAAGACTTGGGCATGCCAATACAATGATCACTCAAAAAGTCTACGCGCATCTTCTTGAAGATCAAAGAAAAGAGCAGGTATCCCAGACGCTACAAGCACTTTCGAGACTTTAGCTTGTGCACATTTTGTGCACCGGAGGAAAAAAATAACCGAAAATAAAAGGAAACAAAAATCCCGTAATGCCTTTATAACAGCATTCCGGGAAGATATAGAAAGCATCTAGAAGCATAAAAACGGAGAGTAAGTGCGAAAACAAACGCATATATAATAGTAGGAAACCACATTTTGTGCATATTTTGTGCACAAAAATAAGCCCTCCACCCGCATTAGCGAGCAGAGGGCCTTTTTGTTACCTGATGTATAGGTTTTCGCCCGGGTAAATTAAACTGTAGATTGACTTGCCATTATTGGCTGCCAGTGTGTACATACTGATGCCATATTTGCCGGCAATGCTCCAGAAGCTGTCACCAGAGCGGACTGTGTAATACGTGTGACTTGATACGGCCACTGAGTAGCCACCAGAGACACGCAATACATCGCCTGGGTGAATCATACTGTAGATTGACTTGCCGTTGTTAGAAGCCAAAGTATACATGTTCATGCCGTATTTGTAGGCAATTGACCACCAACTGTCACCAGACTGAACCGTGTATGACGAGCCAGAGCTTACTGACGGCACGCTGGTCGTTGTCAGCAACTCAACATTGCTACGATTGATCCAGCTCATGATGCCACCAAGCAATACGTTTGATCCAGATACTTGCTGCACGGTGTACGTCTTGCCCTGAACCCAGCTAGGCATTGCGACACCGTTCGCCCAGCGGGTTGTACCGAAGTTGACCTTAACACTATCGCCAGCTTTGATCTGGCCAAGCGTGGTGTTGTTGGCTTGCTGACCCGCGTTGGTTGCCGGTGTATTGGTTGATGGGTTGACGTAGGTCTTGCCGCTGTCAGTTGTCGTGCTACCGTTGTAGCCTGAATCAGTGATGCCGGTTAGATCAACGTTGCCATCAAGGCCGCCAGCGCGATAGGTGGAAGTGAACTGGAAGATGCCTACATTGTCAAAACTCGGGAAGTAGCCATAATTCGGAACAGTAGTGACATTGTAATCAGGATATTCCGCAAGCCATAGCTGGTAGCGACTGGCAATCTGTGACAAGTCAATGTGACTCATCAAGAAACTCTTATAACCGTATAGCATTGGTGTGTAGCCAGCATCGCGGATATAGTCGAGTGCCCACAGCAAAGTTGACGTGTTGGTCGACCCAGCTTCATAGTCAAGCACAACAATCGACCCTTTTGGTGTTTGAATATCTGGCAAGAAATGATCTAGCACTTGCTTAGCCAAATTGGTGTTGTCGATATTCTGCCACCAAATATAGGTGTGTGCCCGCTTACCAGCCGCAATCAACGATGCAACCTGTGTCTTGTACGTGGTTTGCTCATATGTGCCGTAGCCGCTATAGCCACCGATTTGAGAGATTCCGAACTTGTCAGTGGAATAACCAAATACACCGTTGGCACCTTGCCAGACTGACCAATCGACACCTTGATCTCCCTTGGCCGCATTGACCTGTGATGGCAGGGCAAAAGAAATAGCCGCCAAGAAGGCGACTACCAAAGTGATTAGTTTAGTTTTTAGTTTCATGGTTTCCTCCTTATTGCTGTGGAGCAACAGATGATGGTGACAGCTGAGCCTTAACTGCGTCTGCGGCCGCCTGAGCTGCGGCAGCCACTTTGTCTTGATTAGATGTTTCCTGATCGACCGTTTTTTGTGGATAGGTTTCTGCTAGGCTGTCTTTCAAATCCGCGTAGGATTGCTCAACTGCGTTGGCAATTGTCTGCTCGTCTGCGCTGGTGAAACCAAGCGACTTCAATCCGTCTTTCACAGCCTGAATGGCAGTCGATTTCTTAACCGCACCGTCAATCGCCTGTGTCACACCAAGCTGTTCTGCCGCAGTTACGGCTGCGTTTGCCAATGGGCCTAATACCTTTACCAAGGTGAGTGCCTGCTTGTTAGCCAGCAATTGTTTTGAGATCCAAGCCCCAATGATTGGGATTGCTGCTACTGCAAGTGATACCAAAAGTTCTGTCAAATTATTCATCATCATTATCTCCTTTAATGCCTACATGGTCTTCCAATCGAGTGATTCTAACCGAGTGACTGCCGAGCTCGTCATCATGTGTCCTCAGATGTTGTCCCAAGTCTGCCAACGACTGTTCGTGCAGCTTGAGCTGACGATTAATCGTCTCTGAAAGCACTTGAATATCAGAACGCAATGGATCTAAGGCAATCTTTTTGAACAGCCAGCTGCCCGCACTTATGCCCACCCCTATGATTGATATGAACTCCGCCCAGTCACCAATCGTGTATCCAAAAAATGTCACTCTCTCACTTCCTTCCATAAAAATAGCCGCTAGCTTTTGCTGGCGGCATAGTCACTGCCTGTAATTTGCTTGTATTGATCTGGGGTGATCATTACCGGTACATAAGGTGTCAGATCAATTCCCCAACTGTAAAATATTGCACACTGATCATAATAAGTCACTTGATTTCACCGCCTTCATCTGCGCTACGTTAAGAGCAAGCGCAGCAAGCATTTGCTGTTCTGGTGACGCCTCAGGTGTATGTCTGGCAGCGTCTGGATCATAGCCAGCATCAGGAACAACTTTGCCGTCAATAATGCTGGCGTGGTTCTCATACAAACCAACTGCCTTATCCACTTCAATAACATCAAATCCTTCATCGGTCGGCCCTACTGGTCTGTTTTCACTAGCATTTGCCCAATGGAGTAAACGATTATTGCTATCCGTCCACACTTTTATTTTCATAATTTCCTCCTAGCTAAAATATGAGTCACCTGTTGGGTAATCATCTTGGGTCAAATACGAAACTGAGCCACGGCATTCACCTGTTGGCCCTGTTGGCATCGTTACCCATTGACCTTTTGAAATATATATCTGGCAGGCTTGTCCAACATAATTTGTATTGCTGATATAACAGCCAACGCCTGATTCTGCATAGGGCTTATATCCGGGTCGAACATCAGCCAAGACAACCCATGGCTTCTGCTGCGAGATTCCTAACACGAACTGTACAGTAACAATATTGCCGCGGCGCATATAGTAAATGTATGCATATGACATGTTTGCAGTTGTGATGGCCGGAGAGTTGACGTAAAAGAAAGTAACATTGTCGGTTGATTTGTATTCGGACTGTATATATTTTTTGGTTGCAGCACTAGGGTCACTTATCAGCGTTTGCAATTGAAGCGCGCCGTTTTGCAATCCTGCTGACGACACGTTCCCCTTTTGATCAGGCGTTGTGATGTAGTTTGTCATTCCGCTAGGATTCAGAATGGTGTTGTAGTATTGTCCGTTAGGATTACCGCTGTTATCCTCAATATTGCCTAATATTTGAAGAGCAGCATTGCTTAATGACAAGTTACCCGAGCTTTTTGCTCCGCTAATCTGAACATGGCTGAATGGCGAATTAATGGTTGGAGAATTAATGGTTGAGGTGTCAACCTCAATTGATTGCAGCTTTTTGATGCTGAGAACCGCCTGCTGGATACTTTGATTAACCCAAGTTGACCCATCGTAGTATTGCAGGGCCGTGGCATCGTTCAGCGTTGTCCCGTGCCACCACAAATCACCTTTCTTGGGACTAGCGGGCGTACCCAACTGAATGTACGTGTATGGCACATCCTTGCTTCCAGGAACACCTTGTGGCCCTTGTGGCCCCTGTGGTCCTTGTGGCCCCTGATGCCCTTGTGGCCCCTGATTACCTTGTGGCCCCTGCACTAGTTGCCAACTATAAACAGCTGGATTTGTACTGTCAGCTTGCGTGAAGTCTGTATAACTACCAATGTACTTGCGAGAACCGGGAGTATTCAGTGAGAAATTGGTTCTACCATCACTGCTATCGGCATAGGCAATATGGAAGTACGGTGTTTTACCATCTGCCCCTGCTTTACCCGGCACCCCATCTTTACCATCAGCACCGTCCGCACCCTTGATCAGTGACCAGCTATAGTCACTTGGGTTCGTACTGTCGCCAGATGTGAAGTCACTGTAAAAGCCAATATACTTGCGGTTAGGGGCAGTAGTTGAGAAGTCGGTCTGGCCGTCTTGGCTGTTTGCGTAAGCAAAGTGAGCGTAGGCAGTACGACCATCGGCACCCTTGGCACCGGGCAAACCTTGATCACCTTTGGGTCCCACATCACCGTCTTCACCTTTAAAAAGCGCCCAGTTGTAATCAGCCGGATTAGTGCTGTCTGCCTGTGTGAAGTCGCTATACGTGCCAATATACTTTTTGCCATCACCACCGGATACCGTGAACCCACTTTGACCGCTTACATCATTCGCCCAAGCGGTGTGAAAATAGCTTGTACGGCCATCTGCACCCTTTGCACCGGGAACACCATCAGCACCATCAGCGCCCTTAATCAATGCCCACTTGCCGGCGTAATCTGATGGATCATCGCTTGGGACTGATGTTTTGCTCGAAAAAACAATAGCCATATACTTTTTACCAGCAGGCAAGGCACTCATATTGGTGCCCTTATCATCATCAGCGTAACGAACCCATGGATATTTTTCTGCTTGCTTTGCTAAACTGTTAATCATTGCAACAACTCTTGGGTCAAGATCGGATTCGAGCAAGCTGTAGTTACCAAAAACAGCAGTATCACTGTTTAGCACTGTGTAATGATTTTTGACTTCTAACACACGGGCGCTTAGATAAACTGGCGGATGATAGTTGTGGTGAGCAATTTGCACATAATCTCCAATATCGGCCTTAATATCAACAACATCTGCTTCGTAACTTTCTTTTGGCGTATTGACAGATTTTAATTTAGTAATCGTTCGGTTAAGCAATTCGTTTGGATCGCTTGTATCATAGCTGTAGTTACCAACAAGATAACCTTTGGTTGCCGATCTGTTTTGAGGATCAAAAGCTCCTAGACGAGCCCATGTTTTTCCTGCCACGCGATCATAAACCACTTTGTCACCTCGCGGGCTAAAAAATCGGCCGTCATCATAGGCAATATCAGCAAATGTGATTGGGTCTTGCTCTTGATCTGTATCAGTAGTTGATGTAGGCGTACTACCATATCCTGCCATGGCAGTGTGCAACGAATCAATTGTGCCGCTGGTCTTCAGCGCCGATAGATTGACTGCATCCACGAATCGCTGTTGCGTCTTTCCGTTGCCAATTTTCTTCCATACGTTGACAACCTGTTCAGTAATGGTCGATCCATCCATCTTGACCACAAATTCAAGCTCTGCTCCATCAAACTCATTTGCAATATCGCCAATGCGCTTCAACTTGGTATCTTCTTGACCATCAAATGACAAAGTTCTGGACAGCGTTGAAATTTCATTGATGCCTAGCGTCCATCCCGTATCGGCCAAAAGTTCGTTAGCATAGTAAGCAAAGCCATGCGGTTCTGTATATGTGACTTTGTCTGCCTGCTCATTAATGAGATCCATCCCGATGTCTTCGGCATGCCATGTTTGCGTGAAGTCATCGCCATCATGGTCAATTAATGTACAAAGTTTGACTTGATGATATTTGTTTGTATAGGCAATATAGCCTCCCACAGCAAGCTTTTGGGCATCTGGATGAGTGTTATCAACGGTGAATTCATAGCTTGTGATTGCAGTATTGTTAGACAAAACAATATCTTCGGTATCGTCGTAAATTGGCAAACTATTTCTTGCGTCAGTTGAAGGCGCGCATAGGACATGCTGATCACGCGATAAAATAAACCATTGCATCTGTATCACAACCACCCTTCACGAAGCTCTGTCGATACTGCCGGCAAATTTGCCCACGGACTTACTACTATTCCTAATGTTGACTGTCCTGGCGGAGCAAGCAATGGCTGCGAGCCAATGTCGACACGATCCCAGTCGGTGTACTGATTGATTGTCAATAAATTGGTTGATGAGTCTAGCGTGACAATATCTCCCGCTTTAAAGTAGTTAGGCAAGTCTTTGTACAAGTCGACATAGTCCTTCTCAAAGTTCCACTCAATCAACCCAAAGTAGTGTGGAAGTGGCAAATCTGCCCATTGTAAGAAGCTAAACGAAACATACATTACCTTCGTGTCTGCGAATTCTTCGCAAGTATACGTTTGTGCGGTTCCGCCTGCTTCACCACCCCAAGCAAAAATGAATTGACTACCCGTTTTTCTGATATAGCAGTGGCCTGTGAACCCTGGTGAATTGACAAAGTCTTCTTCGCGTACTTTCTTTTCGTTTAGATCAAAACGAACATTGAAATCAGAAGTAGTCTGTGACATGTCGGAATAGAGAATCCTTGCCATGGCCTTTTTGTCTTTGTCGTATATCGTCATGCAAATTTGACCAACCTGGCGCATATCGCTTGGAGAATCCAATGACAGAGCTCCTAATCCTGCGTGCATTCGCAGAATGCAATTTACTGCTCCCACTTCACCGTTTGAATCAGCGGGCAGCTTATAGATTAACGAAGGCCCATGAGGCCCGTGATTATTTGGACCAAAATCAGATGGCGTAGTGATACCCAAATAGGTTGTCGAGTCTGGATTAATTGTGACGGTCCCTGTTTGTGTCATCACGCCCTGATCAGCAGGTATCACGGCAAAAGAAGGGTCGTTCAGTATATATTTGTCAATTGTTGGTCGTGTCTTAACAAGCATTTGAGAATCATCGTAGGTTTTCCCGTTTACTTCCTTCGTATTGCCTACTTGATAATATCTGCCGTTAAGCGTCAACCCAAGAAAACCGTCATCTGAAGAAAATTGGCTCGTTACTTTAACAGGGACCGGTACTGTTCCGCTATTTGTAACTGTGATGGTGTTGGTATAGTAGTCAGGATCAGCCGGGTTAGGCGACCATGGAGAAGCAGTGGTGCCTAGCTCAAGCTTTTCCTGAGACCAAGATATACTGTTGTCTTCACCATGCGTACCTTGCGAAACACGAGTACGAATAGGAAAAAGGAATGATGCTCCATCAGGAACCGTGAATTCAACAGTTGAATACCCAGAGGTTCCAGCCTTTACAACATTTCCCGTGGCCGAGCTAATCCAGGTATGTTTGCTGTCGCGAATGTCGACACATGCAACCAAATCAATCTGACTATTGGCAATATATGTCCTGTATACGTATGAACTACCAGCAATTGCAGGAATTTCTAAAATGTCTTCTTGTGTCCAAAAGCCTGCTTTTATAACCCCTGTCTTTAACTGTTCACTTGTCCCCACCACCAGATTTACTGGATAATTCTTGTATGGCATGTTGTCAGCCGTCTGCGTGGCTACCGAGTGCGCAATGCCATCGGGAACCAGAAAATTAATAGTACCAGTGCCAAGAAAATAAGCCCGGTCCATATCAATCTTACCGTCAACTTTTGCATACCAAAATTCATCAGGGCGATCATCAATGATTAGCTTCTGAACATCCGTGCTATAAAGTAGTGGCGCTAACTGCCGTTCAAATTCACGACGAGATAGCGCCACAAAATCATAAGTCACTGGAATGATTCTAGACTTAAGGTGGCTTCGAACCAGCATTTCTCCGTCTGATGCACCGACAGACTGGGTTGTATTCTCAACTTCAGAAAAAACGCCGCGGGCCGCACTGAACTGAAGAGAGGAACTGCCAATCTTATGACCTCCAAATATTAAATTTGCCACTTAGAAAATCCCCCTTCTTCTATTACTCATAATGGTGTCTCTGTTTTTCAATTTATTTATTGTTGGATACAGCCACCGTCCTACTTCACGCCCATTGTCGAGAACAACCTTGCCTTCAGGAACAGACGGGTTACTAATCTGATAAGTTGTTAATTCGATCAGTCTTGCAAGCAAATCCTCAACACGACTATTGCTACCACTAGCAATGCTGGTAACAAAGGTTTGCGGATTCAATTGGTTTATTCTATTAGCAGCGCCTCCGAAGTCTGTGGTGCCACCAGCAAAACGTGGAATGTTCATTCGACGAGCCTTATCAGCAGGAATAACCATTGAGTGACGAGCAAGCGGAAAAACCACATTTCGTTCTTTGAACATAAACATGTTGCCATTAGGAGTGATAATAGGCTCTTGATAGTTAGATCCGGAGGCATCGTTCACCATCGCAAATCCGTTCCCATCAAAATCAGAAGTGCCGTTCTTAAGGTGAAGAAGCTTAGCAATTGTTGAGCTTACGTTAGCTACGAAATTAAATGTTTTAGTAATCGTCTGATCACCGCCGAAAGAACTGACTGCCCGCTTTGCTGCAGCAGCAGGCCCACTAGTTTTATCGTGGCCATTAAAGTATTTATCTAACGGTTCCTTGCTGTTAAACATCAGAACACTGCTTTGCCCCCTTGATGACTCGCTGTTAACACTTGAGGAGTTCCCTTCAAATGGTTTCAGCACTGGGTTAGTTCCATTAAATAAAATGACACTATTCCGCCCTGACTGTGAAGCACTATTGACACTGCTTGAATCACCCAGCAATGATTTTAATGCTGGATTAACCCCGTTGTATTGAAAAATAGCTCCTTTGCCTTGATCAGTAGCATTCTTAACGCCACTAGAATCTCCGTTAAAAAGCTTTAAGCCAGGTAGAACTTCGTTGTATTTCTGAATGCCCCCTTTGGCTTCTTCTGTTTTTACAAGCACATCAGTATTATTTGCTTTTAGCCCTTTTTCGTTGGGGTTCTTAAACAAATTGTATTGATCAATTGCAACACCAGCCTTTTCAAGCTTAGTACGCGCATCTGTGTCGTTCATCAATAGGCTCTTGGTTGAGTTTGGCAGTTTATCCCACAAACCATACTGAATAACCATATCGGCTAAGTCGGATTTGCCTTTGGTCTGCATAATAGCAGTTTTTTCTTCTACTGATAGGCCATTCCACTCTCCGGTTTTAATCATGGCCTGGACTAATCCTGCAGAAGCTTTATCTTTAACGATTGCTTCTAGCTGGCCAAGAGTTAATCGATTCCAGTCATTTGATTTATCAATAGCAGCCACCAAAGAGCTGGTATCGCCCTTTGCGACAGCCTGGATTTCTTTTGGTGTAAGTTTATTCCACAAATTTAGCTGATCGATAATATCAGCGATGTCTTGCTTACCAAAAGAAACTAGGGTTGCATATTTCTGCGTATTTGGAAGCTTGTTCCAAACTCCCATGTCAAAAAGGATGTCTTCAAGATCTTTCTTGCCTTTAGCATTGACAATCGCTTCTTGAACTTTTAAGTCGAGCTTCTGCCACTCGCCGGTTTGCTGAAGTGAAGATACTAATGGCGCTGTTGCTTTATCTTTAACAATGGCTTCTTGCTGCTTCAAGGTGAGATTGTTCCAGTCTCCACTCTTGACTAAAGCATTTACTAAAGGCGTGTAATCGCCCTTCACAATTGCTTGCTGATCCTTAAGCGACAGACTATTCCAGGAAACAAACTTATCCATAATATCAGCAAGCTGTTCACGCCCCTGAGTACGGATAATTGCATTCTTTTCGGGAACGCTCAATTTCTGCCATTGTTTAGAAGAAGCAAGTGCTTCAACAATCATTTGCTTGGCATTAGAGGTGATCTTGGCATTCTTTAAATCGAATTTAAGTTGCTGCCAGCCTTTTTTAGTGCTGGCCGTATCTTTCAACACTTCAGGAAGATTTGTCTTCACCTTCCCAGTCTTGGGATCAAAAACAAGACTATTCCAGTGATCACCGGCCTCTTGAGCCGCTTTACCAAATCCTTCAGTTGCGGCCGCAAAGTCTCGATTACTCTTAACTCCTTTGGCCATAGACTTCTCATAACTGCTCATAGCAGACTCGGCTTGTGAACTTGTCAGGTGGAAGTCAGTTTGAAGTTCCGCTAGCATTTCCGAGCGCGATGTTCCTTGTGCTTTCATGGCTTGAATTGCGCCAGCGTAGATGACTTTCATTTTGCTCTGGTGGTCTTTTTCTAAGCCTTCAAGTGCTGTGTTACGCATAGCAGCATCATTCTTGTACTCGGTGTTGATCTTGTCCTGTGCTGCCTTATAGGCGCTATTTTCCTTGTTAGAGGCGTTCCACATGTCTTGATACTGCTCTAGGGCAGCACTCTTAGACATTCGAGTTCTCTCACCAAGGACAGCTTTGAGTACATTATTCTGTTGCGATCCAGAAATCTGTAGCGTCTTGACAGCCAGTGCGGCATTTTTACGACGGTAGTTATCCAACAGTTGATACTGGTCAGCCGTCATCTGCGCTCCGCTCTTGTTAAACGATGCAGTAATGGCTTGGGCCTTTTCGTTGTTGCTTTCCATCTCTTTGATTCGCTTAGCGTTAGCGGTTTTTTCCTTAGCGGCCTGCTTTTCAATGTTTTCTGCGGCTTCACCGCCGAGGCTCTTAGCCAATTTCTTCGCTGCTGTCTCAGACTGATCAGCGGCTTCTTTTGCAGCTTTTGTTAAATCGTCGAACCCTTTAGAGATCGTCTTAGCATTCTGGGTGACTGTGTGGTTTGTATCATCAAAAGCACCAGAAATGGCCCCAGAGGCATCTTTCATTTTGGAAGCAGATCGGTCGGCATCAGCGCCAATATCAGTGCCCCATCGTGAAGTTCTGTCAGCAGACTCAAGAGCCTTTTTGCCCCATAATTCCCAGATGGCTACACCGGCACCGACGACTGCTGTCACACCTAAAACAACTGGGACGATTGGCCCCAATGCCGCTAGTAATCCTGTTCCGCTCGCTGCGGCTCCGCCCATGGCTGCTCCCATTCCAGAAGTGCCTTCTGCCGCCGCTGCTGCGGCTGGTGCAACCTTCAATGCTTCAAAGGCTGTCTTACTAAAGCCAGACTTGAGCACATCCATTGCAGTTCCGCCGAGCTTTGCAGCTGCAGATGCTCGCCCAATGACTCCCGCAATTCCAGATATTCCTTTGCTCAAAGCAGTAACAGGCTTAAGAGCTCCACCGATAATAGAACTCACTGGCCCTACAACTGCCGCAAACGCTGCAAATTTAATAATGGTTTGTTGCGTACCACTGTCCATTTTTGTAAAGGCATTGACAACATCGGTTGCTGTTTTGATAAGAGGAGTCAGCGTCGGTAGAAGCTTTTGACCTACTTCAATTCCTAAAACATGAATCGACTCTTGAAATCTCTTCAATTTGGCGGCATCCGTATTGTTTAACTGGTTAGCAATTTTGGCAGTTGTTCCGCTGGCATGCTCAGCTTCACTGGTATATTTGCGTAGCTCACCGCCACCTGCACCAATTAAGGCATTCATGCCGGCTTGCGCTTCAGTTCCGAAAGCCAACGCAACTGCAGAAGCTCGTTGCTGGTCCGTCCACCCCTTAGTGTTATTCTTGATTTTGTCAAGAATCTCTGGAAGAGTTAGCGTTCCTTTTTTGAAATCAGCAACAGATATGCCTAATTCATTAAAGCCTTGAAGGTTTTGCTTAGAAGGCTTCAACAGTCTTGTTAAAGCACCACGTAATGCTGTGCCAGCAACTGATCCTTCAATCCCTTTGTTGCTCATAATACCAATAGCAGCCGCTGTTTCTTCGAGTGAAATACCAGCAGCATGAGCAGAAGGCCCGACATACGTCATTGCGTCGCCCATATCTTGGAACCCTGCTGCAGTAGCGTTCGCAATATAGGTAAGAGTATCTGTAACGCGAGACGTGTTTTTAAGCATTCCCGTTGTTGATTCTGTCTTTAGACCAAATTGCTCCAAAACGGATGTAGAAACATGCATAACATCGTTGAAGTCATCGCCAGACGCTTTTGCCGCATTGAGAACTGCAGGCATAGCGCCTAAAGTTTGCGCAGCGGTATAGCCACGTTTGATCATTTCTGACATGCCGTCGTTAATTGCAGCCGTGGAAACGCCATATTCAACCGACCACTTTTTAGATGCTGATGCTAGTTGATCAAGTTGCGCACGATACTTGGCAGTAATCGCACCCCCATTTGTTAGCAAAGGTCCCATTGCTTGAATCTGGCTGTTGAAATCAATAGCAGATTTAGCGGCTGCTACAAATCCAATGGCAATTGGAGCAGTTACTGCCTTGGTCATCGTTGATCCGAAACTAGTTAGCTTAGAGCTTGTCTTTTCGGTAACAGATGCAAACTTTGATGCACCGTTTGATACTTTAGTCCAGCCGTCACTTTGCAGCGCAATCTCTTTGCGTAAAGCCGCCATTCGGTTCTCATTTTGTGCAGCCGCGGCAGCAGTTCGATTATACTGTGATGCAGCATTAGCTTGCAGTTTTGTCGCACGATTAATTTCTTCCTGCGATGCGGTCTCACTTTTATTAAGTTTTTCAACCGCTTTCGAATTTTCATCATACTGTTCTCGCTGTTTCTGAAGCTGAGCTTGGTAGTTCTTTGACTGGCGGCTCAATGTGTCATAGGTTGAACGCATGTTGTTGATAGACTTTTCAGAGCCCTTAAACGCAGCATCTTGAGCCCGCAACTCAGCGGCAGTTGCTTTAATTGAAGAATTCAAAACTCGCTGGCTTACTTGAAACGGATCAATGTTCAAACTTACGGTAGCCGCAATTTGTCCGAGATTTCCTAACATGTTTTACCTCCTTTCATAGAACTAGAAAAGGAACGGAAAGGCCTTGTCGATCGTGGTCTCCCGTTCCTCATAAATCTGGTTAAGCTTTTCAATATCGCGGAGCGTCATAGCATCAACGTCAGCTAATCGGTAGCCTTCAGAGAGCCTTGCTTTGTAGAAGTCGTCAAGGTTGCTAATGGCTTCTTTGACGTCCGCTTCGGTGATTTTTTTGCTGTGTCCTTCTTATCCTCTTCACCATCGCTTAGAGAATCGCCAATGGCATCATTGATTGAATCCAGAGATTTCAAAGAAATCGAAGAGCCATCAATAACATCATCGGTAGTAAACTGGTTTTTCCAGAAATCAACCGCAAATTTGGCTAAGTTTTTCTCGTTCTCATCGTAATCATCGTTTGAAGGGCCATCTTTACGGTTTAGCATGCGCAATTGTTGTTGCTGTACTTTTAAGGCGTTCGTGGTATCACGTAATGTTGGCTCTCCATTTCGTGTGAATACGCAAGTTTCACCCTTGATATTTAGTTTAATTTGATATGCCATGCTTAATCTCCTTAGGTATAAGCCGCCCGCTGTTCGCGTATTGTGCATTTACAAGGCGACGAGTTCATTGCTAAGCCACAGTTACAGTTGCGGTGGCAGTTTTACCACCATCGTCAGTTGTGACTGTTACGGTTGCAGACCCTGCCTTTACACCAGCCACAGTTCCATCACTGGAAACGGTGGCAACGGTAGGATCTGACGTTTTGAAAGTAACTTGTTTATTTGCGGCATCAGCCGGATTAATTTGCACTTTCAACGCTGTAGATGCGCCAACCGCAAGGTTAATCGAACTGTTCTCAAAGCTGACACCGACTACACTTTTGGGACAGTAGTTGAGACAATAGTCGCGTCTTCAGCAGTCTTAGGGAATACATATCCGTGGAACTTATCAAAATCGAATCCATCATTGTCTTCACGACCAATCAACACAACATTGCCAGTGTCTTGATCACCTCGAGGAATAAATGAGCCTTCGATACTGTCAGCACTCGGATCTGGTGTGCCGTCAACAGTCTTGGTATCAACGCCCGGAAGTGAGAACATTCCCTTGAGCATACCAACCCAAACGTATTTACCATTTGAGAGCTTTGTACGGAACAAAGTTGCGGCGTAATTAGGGCTAAGATTCTTTGGATATACTTCAACCCCATTAACAACCTTAATACCAAATAAATCAGACTTCATAACGGAATCAACATCGTACATTTCGATTGTTTCGGTTGCTTCTGTGATACCACCAGAAAGAATCAAGTACGGGCCATCATCAGCGGACAGCGTCTTTTGCTCTGTTTTAATATCCAATTTCACACTAGATAAGCCTTGCATCTTTCGTGTGCTTAGTACAAAGTCGTCATCACCGACAACCCCGTATTCAAAGGCCGAAGCCCCAAATTTTGCTAACTTCTTATTAGTTGTTACAGCAGTATCTGCCATATTTAAAATCCTCCTTTAGGAAAATAAAAAGGACTAGCCAATCGGCAGTCCTTGAAACTGAAAGTATCCTGTTGTCATGCGAAGGGCTGGGGTATCACCATCAACGTAGGAGTTGCGATAATACCTTTCCCAGCCAGCCGCATGTAGTGCTTGATATATCTGTGTTTCAATTTTTTCTTGTTGATCCCAGTCCGTTTTGTCCACCCAAAAATCTACTTGTACTTTCGGATACTCTAGGATTCTAGAATCGTCAGCATAGTCAGCACCATCACCGGGAAAAGAAGTGATTCTCACCCATGGAGCTAGACTTTCAGGAGTTACGCTAGTTTGGTTATTGAAGTCTGGAGTGCCTATATACACCTTGTCAGCAATATCCAAATTGGCTGACAGGATGTCATAAACACGTTTTTCAGGTGCCATTACATCCCGCCTTCCTTCAAGTGGCTTAGGAAAGCAGCGATAACAACTGGCCGCATGACTTCTTGAGTTTCCTCAATGAAATGTTGCGGGTCCTGCATTGAGGTCCCCGAGTTTGGAAAGTGAGCACGCCAGCCGGTATCTTTACCATATCCAACGTCTACTTCTGTTAAACCGCTCGTTTCACGGACACTTGAAAGCTTGATGTCATCTTTCAGATGTCCGCTCATATCAGTTTCACCGGTCCACTCAGGCGTTTTGCTTTTTAGCCTGTCGGCAAACTTTTGTGCGCCATCTCGGACAGCCGCTCGAGCTTCTTTTGCAACCCCAAATTGAAGTTTGTTAAGATTAGCGAGTAGTTCAGCATCCCCTGTGACTTTTACGCCCATCAGCTCACCGCCTTTGCCGTAATCGTTGTCAGATCGCGCCTCTCGTAATCAGGATCAAGCCCTGTGATTTGATATTCATTACCACGCCATTGAATTCTCCAAGTTGGTTGGATTTCCTCTGTGGTTAAAAACCGCACTAAAAAAGTCGGGCTGTCTTTGCGGGTGCCCAACTTCGTCTGTGGATCATTTGCTTCTCTGATTGGTACCTTAGGAACTTCCGCCCAAACCGTCATATGCTTAACGAGCACGCCATCAACCGGAACTCCGTTAACCTTTTTTGACTCATAGCTGACGAACGCAATTCTCTCAGTCATTCGATTAGTTCGCATCAGAATCACCATCCTCTTCCGGCAATTCTGAACGAAGCTGATTGATGATATTTGTGGTTGATGTTTGCAACGGAAAGCGCATGACTTCAGCACCCATACCTCGGTAGTCATAGTCTTCCTTCACTTGCTTCATGAGCGCTGTGAAGAAACGATCCCGAGTTTCTGGATTGCTTAGAAATTGTTCCGGATTTGATCCAAAACTAATAGCCGAACTGATTTCACCACAAGCGTCATGCACCAGTTGCATAATCATTGGGTCTTCGATTGTCTGATCAACTTTCAAGTACATTTTCAGAACCTGAAACTGTTCATCAGTCAGTGGGCTTTTGTCAAACGTAGTATCTGCCAAGAGTAATCACCTACCCGGCGTTAACAGTAACAGCAAGCGTTGAGCTGATGCCATTAGTGCTAAATGTGATTGTAGCTGTGCCCGCTGCCAGATTGGTAATAGTGTAAACACCATCGGACTTCTTAACAACCGTAGCGACGCTTTCATCGCTCGACACAGCTTCTACTGCTTGAGGAGCGCCATCAGGAGTGACTGTCACCGTGATATCTTTTGTGGCACCGACACCACCTGTGAACGTTTTCTGGCTCAAAGTCACTCCGTCAGGCGTTACGCTTTTGGGGTATATGTGAGGAAGTACCCTGCTTTTTCGTCAGCAACAGATACACCAAAGCGCATTCCTGCTTGCAAGAACTGGCCGTGAATCTGGTCATCCGTCCAACGCACCATGAAGTCTGCGCGGTTAGCAAACAGAATTGCCCGCTTGATGTCACCCAAAAAGGCGTGTGCTTCGCCTGCTGCCCCAAACGTGTCGTCAGATACAACAGCAATCGGCATACCAAGAACGCTCTTGCCAGACGGGGTCAAGATGCTGTCTTGCAGCAAGTAGCGGCCATTGCCATCTTTAACTGTGTCCAAGAAGTTGTAAAAGCTCTGGGATGCGATGATTGCACGAGAGTACGCAGGGTCCAAATCCACGTTGTTGATATGCTTCAAATCATCAATGCTAGAGATCGTCTTGGCAGTGAAGCCTTTCAGCAGAGTTGCAACGGCACTGTTGGTCGTGTTGACCTTAATTTGTTGTGCGTTCTGGGCAATCAACCCAACCAAATCAATTGCGGAGTCGTCAATAGATTCCTGTGAAACTGGAAGAGCCTGACGATACGTTTCAACAGACCAGTCGATCGATTTGAAGTCCGGTTTTGCCATTGCTGGGTTCTTTTCCAACTCGGCGACAGTGACCATCTTGGTTGTGGCATTTGCAACTGTTGGGTAAGTACCCTTTTGTGTGGAGGCTTGGAATACGTTCGTGAAAGGCTTCAGGTCAACAATAGTCTGCAATTCACGCTGTGGTGTATTGCTAATAGTTTCTGGAATGGTCAAGGCAGCATCTGCAGCCTTGACACCGGCATTTACAGCATCACTGGCATCGGTAGGAGCGGCACGAAAAATTGCAAATTCACCAGCTTCTGTCTTTTCAAAATTGACGCCATCAGTATTACGACCACGAGTATGCAAATAAGCATTCAGTGCATCGCGATAGCTATGCTCTTCCGGATGATCGGGCTTCTTCCCACTCGGCTGTTCATTGCCTTTCAACGCAGCCTCGTATAAGTCACGTTTTTCTTCAAGATCTTTGATATCTTTGCCAGCTTTATCATACTTGGCACGAACGCCTTCTGCCTTCTTCAGGTTTTCCTCGGAATCTTCACCTTCAAGTAAAGAACGAAGTTCTGTCTTCATAGCTGGCAACGCTGAACGCTTTTCATCAAGTTGCTTTTTAACAGCAGCTAATTTTTCATCTAAAGTCATCTAGTGACCCTCCTTATTTTTTGTATAAAAATAGGCACCGATTATTCGATGCCTTTGAGCAAGTTCTCTTTATTCAATTGATAAAGCATCTTACGCCGCTTAAGCTCCCATTCTGGCGGCTGATCTAGCGCTTTTATCTGTTCCAACGATCGTGCTCCGACCTTTACCTCAGTATCCGGATATGCTGGCGTGGTTACTGGAGAGACATCATATATATGATCAATTGATCTAATCAAGCGATTGTATGGAGCCTCAACATCCCCATCGCGAGTCCATTTTTGGGCATCTGTATCATCAGGAATCGTGAATGCAAAACTCGACTGACTGATGATTCCCTGACGAACGTTTTCCAACAAGTCACGGCCAAGCTGCGTGTCTGGAGGCGTCAGCGTGTATTTCAGCCCTGTGTCATCAACTGATAGCTGCAAATTGATACCAGTTCGTCCTAACACTTGGTTCTGATCATGGTTGAAAAGCGCAACCACATTACTCATGTCAGCATTATCTAAGGCATGAGGGTCAATTTGCTCTCTAAAAGAATAATCACCGAATCCCATTGGATCAGATTTCCGATTGAATTTTAATGCATACCCATCGATGACCGTAGGATGATCATCATCACCATCACGAATTTGCATTGGTGCCGCTGCCATTCTGATTTCCTTTGGCATTAGTATCACCTCCCTTCAATTCTGCTGCATGTTCAGCTTGATAAGCTTCCTTTTGATCAAGAAACACTGTGTTAAGTGTCGACTGAATACGATCCATGTTCGGGTCTTTTAACGGTTTCTTTCCAAGCTCCGCACGTCCCTCGTTTCCAGTCCACAGTCCGCCATTAACTGCTGTATTTACGTCAGCAATCGGCAATCCGTTTACTGATTTTGTGTCGAATCCTATGCAATATTGGTGCCGTTGCGCGTCATCAAGCAGCTTTAGTTCAAACTCACTTGTAATCGGCTCAAAGTAAAATGGAAGATCATTGCGAATATAGTCATCAGCCAACTGTTTAACAGACTGGTTAGGGCTATTTTGGGCTAATCGATACGCTGGCACCCGCAAAGCCTTCGCAATCTGCGCTGTTGAATAGTTATTGCTGTTAATCAGATTAAGAACGTTGGTATCAACTTCCAACGGCTGATAATCCATCGTTGCGTCAACTATAATTGGCGATCCAGCATCAGCACCTGCCTGTGCCCTTTCAAAATCTTCACGAATCTTGCGCCGCGCCTCTGCTGACAGGCTGCTTGCTTTTGCCTTGAGTATTGAGCCTTTCAAACCACTCTTGAAGAACTTCTGTAACGTTGAAACACCTGACTCCTGCAGTCCAATTTCATCACCAAGCGACAACAGCGGTGAGCGCCCCATGATTGTGTCGTATGAGAAAAACTTCCAGTGAATGACGTCCTCAAATCCACATATTTTTTGCATACTAGAGTTGTAAGGCGTGAAACGGTAGATGATGTTATCGGGGTCGCTTGTGTCCACCTGCGTCTGTGATGGGGCATAGAACTCAAACATAGCTGGTTCGTTGGTTATCGGATCGCGCACAATACGCGAATAAGCATTGCCAGTCAAAATTGCATTGACCATCATGGAAAATTTCCACTGATAAGCCGACAGCCGCTTATTTACCTTCGTATTCATCAAGTATTCAATATTGGCTAAGTCAATAACCTCATCGGTTGAGCTGTCCGTGATTACTAGCGGAAAACGACTAACATCACCCGAAACAATCGATACAGCCGTAAGCACGTCTGAATTCCGTAAGGCAGAAATGCCTAGGTATCCGCCTCGAAATGATGGAATTACTCCAGAATCAAGCAAATGATCTGCCCAGTGAGGGTCCACTTCGGTTGCCAATCCTCGAAATAGCTTCATTCATCTCACCTCCCTTCGTTATCAGGAAGCAACAGAATAAAGGCGAGAACAAACAACAAGCCGCCGCAAACCATGAATCCAGTAGGCCTATTGATCAAAAAAGCCCCATATCCAGCTAAAATTAAACCTAAAACAGTGGCAATTCCAGCCATATTTGCGCCAAGAATTCTGAAAAAGTTAGCTAGTTTTCCATTCACGTTCTCACCTCCTAAAAGCCAAAGTCGTCACTAAACACACGGTCGTCGTCCAAATAGTTGTCCAAATCTTCCTTGAAAGCGATGGCATAAGCATCAAGCGTGGCATCAATCATGTCTATTTTGTTAGCATACTTATTCTTATTAATACGGACGCCGTTGTTGTCAGACATTAGAACCGCGTTCATTGCGGCGGCCTGCATAATGCGATTATCTGAATGCTTTATGCGACCACTGATAACATCATCGCGGAACTGCTTAGTTGGCATTGACAGTGTCAGCGTTCCTTGTCGCACCTGTACCATCGGCCACTCAGGGTGATTTTTCTCAATTGCTGTTAGCATTGGCCCAAATTGATAAGGGTCGTACATGATGCCCTGAACATCTAAGTCATTACGTTCAATGAAGTCTTCGAGCCATTCATATACCCGATCGTTGTCAATGATACCTGACTCTAAGCTGCTGATCTCGCCTTCGCCGTGTTGTTCAGCAGCCAAGTAGTCAATCCGATCCGTCTTGATTTTGTTATCGATGCCACCTTTTGAAGCAACAAATGCATAACCATCAAGCCACCACCAGCCCTCTTGGGGAATTAGCCAAGAAATAGCGAATAGATCGCTTGTACGACCGACATCAATGCCAATCCATGCTCTTTGCCCACGAATATCAGGTTTGTCGGTCAGCTCTGCCGCTTTCCAAGCGTCGAAACCTAGATAACTGTCTTCTGTAGCCTGTCGCCAAATATTGAAGTTTTTGACCAATTTAGCGTTTATACTGCCGTCAGCACGAGCTTGAGCTAACTTAGTCGTCAGATAATCACTGATTTGTCCGTGTAAGGTATCAACGTCAAGTAGCGGATTCGATTTGATCCAAGAATTGGGGTCATCAACCTCTTGTACGTTGTCTTGTTCAGCAATAAATGCAAAATAGCGTTCTGCTTTTTCTTCACCGGACAACACCTTTTTGGCATATGGATAATTTTGTTGAAACATCGGCACGTTCATGTCGAATCCAGCCGTTGAAATGATGAACGTCAGATAACTAGGCAGTAACACCTGCCCTGAGGCAAGGGTTTCAATCATATCTGTTGTTTTAGCGTTGGCATATTCGTCAACCACCGCAACATGGGGTTCATAGCCATCGACAAGTCCTGTATCACGAGAGAATGAACGAATTGTTGACCCGTCGTCTAAATTGACAAGTTCATCTCGCGTAATCTTAACCATTCGTTTGATACCAGGGTCTTTCCGCATCAGCGCACGTAGTCGGTCTTTGACCATTCCGAATACAATGCCGGCCTGCTTGCGATCATTAGCAGCGGTATATAATTGCCGTTTGTTGGCTGGATTCTTTCCGAACAGAAACTCATAAAGAATGACACCAGAAATCAAAAGCGACTTACCGTTTTTTCGTGCCATCGAAATGAACACATCGGTAAATCGCCTTATATTTGAATCATCTTTATCAACCCAGCCATATATACTGCCAATAATGAATTTCTGAAACGGTGCTAATGGTTGTGGTTTCCCACTTTTTGGTTCTGGCAGAATTTCCATAAATTTAACTGCCTTTCCCGCTAGATTTGGATCATAACGCCATCGCCAATCTGTTCGTTTCAAGTCTTCTTGATGCCGTTTCACCGCGAGATTAACTGCCTTAGAGGTAATAAGACGACCGTCCAGCACACGCTTTATGAAATTAGGCATTGGATCCTTAAATTTTGACAACCAACATCACCTCCATCGCAGTCAGCCAAAAGTATCAATGATTGAATCATTTTTCTGTGCTTCGGTCTTAGGCATGCTCATCTGCATCCGGCTATTGACATTAAGACCAAGATCACTGGCTAGACTTTTAATATTTGCCGTTGCTTTATTCAATATGCCAACGTATGCATAATACTCATCTTGATCTCCATTCTTTAAAGCCAGCTTCATGTTGACCGAAGTGTTTTTATAAACGGAATACCATGTGCAATAATTTTCCAACTCGGCGCGATCGAGATTTCTAAGTGGTAAGGTCCCCAAAGATTCGATGATTCGCTTGTATTCTTGTTTTGCAACTGGGTCAAGATGATTAGGCGGTGTTACCTGAAGTTTTGGAATGCCATCTTTGGCCATCAATTCCGCATGTAGTTTGGCTTCCTGCCGTTCTTTGGTCAAATCACCCTTCGACATTTGCAACACTTTGTATTTTCCAGCCATTCCCCACTTCACCTCCTAATATCTATATAAAATGGGTCTTATTGACCTCCTACCCCCTAAAAATCGTTACAATTTGGGGTGCAAAAAAGAGGCCGACCGTTCTTCCGTTCTAAGAAATGTAACCCCCGATAAAAATGGAAGGGGGTCTAGCCACTTTTAGCCCGTGAAGTTGCCCGATAAATTATCGAAAATTTGTTTTTTAATTTTTTATTTCTTTGAATTTTTTAAATTTGTTTTGCAATTTCAATTCATCAAGTTTGTTCATCGCTTTGATGAATTGACTCACATCTCGACCTTGCTTAGACAGTCTCTGCATGCATGTGTCTCGGTCAGTGTCGATGAGTATGTGTTCGACCTCTCGACTAGCAAGCAACGTGTCTAGCTTCTCATCTGGATATGTCATGACTAACCATACATGGTCGAAGGTCTGCTCTGCTTTAAGCTTCCGCAGTATCAGCTCATAGATTAGCTGCACATAATCATTGGCGTCTATATTGCCCTGATGTAATGGCAGGCCTGTTAACGCCGTCATGAGATGGTCGTAATCATAGACGAGGTCATGCTGTCCTTGATGTCGCTTCACGTACGTTGACTTGCCACTTGCTGGATAGCCAACGATTACTGTAATCTTCATGGCTCGATGCTGTCCCTTCTTACGCTTGGTTGTCTCACGTCTCGTCTTCCAATAGTGGCAGTCCCTGCATAAAGCCTGCAGATTATCCGCGTTCGTGCGGTCTTCCCAGTCATCTTCACTTGGAACAATATGATCAACCAATGAGGCTTGTAAGCCACAGCGTTGGCATAAACTGTTATCTCTAATCAATATCTGCTCACGCAGCTGCTTCCATTCATTACTGTGATAGAACTTAAGGTAGTCCGACTGCTGCTCATTCCGCACACGGTTGTACTGCCTATCCGCCTCCGATCTAACACGAGCATTGGCATCAACCAATTGCGGTCTGCCATTTATAAAGGCAAGCTTCTTACTTGGCATGGATATCATTCTTAAAGAGATCAGGTCCCATCGCAGACCCCTGAGCGATTCCTTCGCGGTGATCCCCCTTTAAATATTCGATTTTATACGCCTGGATAACATGATCTGTTGCCGCTTGATCTTTTGTATGCCAGTCAAGTGAAACGCTAACGAGCCCTGTATCTGATCTATCAATCCGTTTGCCATCAACCCAAACACAAGGCACATCATTAATGTCATCGAATTCGATACGAACATGTGGAGTGCTTGTGCGCTGCCATAACTGCTCCTGCTTTTGCTGAAAGTCGTTCAGTGCTTTGTCTTGATCTGCAATGAATGATTCGCTGAATCCTGCATGATCTGGTATCTCAACGTCTTCGATATCAGGCAACTTAGCATCACATAGACCATACGCAGTTAAGGTTGGCGAAACTTCCGGTGTCGCGTCAGCCTTGATGTTTTCGACCGCGTTCTTGATCTTGTCAAGTTTGGCCATAAGCGGATCGGTGTTCGCATCAATCGTAACGGTTATCTTATCGGTTCCTTTTTTACCTAAGAAGTGTTCTTTCAGTCGTTTCACTACTTTAAGCATGTGCGATTCCTCCTAAGATAATATGATTGCCGAATAGGAACCGTTACCGTCAATATTTAGACCAGTAACATCCCATCCTGATTTATTTAGCAAACTGATTACTTCATTAACGACTGCTGGATTGTACTTGGCAACGCCAATTGAGATTGGGGATGTAGTATTAATTCCTTGATTAATGGCATCGTTCACTTCGGCAATCAGACTGTCTTTGTATTTCTTAGTTGCATTGGCACGAGTTGGTAGGGATCCTTCCATTTTTGGTAGCACTGGTGCTGGTGGAGGCAACTGACGGTGAGACAACTGCCTACTTTGGCCTTTAGCATTATTTGAGAGCATATGTTTCCCTCCGTGTATTGTTTCCCTTGATAGCTCTTCAATGATTTTTTGCTCCGTGCGGCTAACGTAGCCATAGCTAACACGTTTCATACCTGACATGACTTACACCGCCAACTCGAAGGAAAAACCTCCGTGATATTTGCGCTTGCCACGAAGACACTTAGATACAGCGCTTCGGTCTAGTCCAAGAAGTTCCGCGGCTTTTCTGGCACTTTCAAAGAAATAGCGATGTCCCGAGCCACTTACCGCATAGATTGGACGCTCGTTTGCCTTTGCCGCGCGCTCGGTGCGAGTACCGTAATTGGTATTATATAACGCTGTACACCACTCAAGATTTTCAACTAAGTTGTTGCCTTTGTCCTCGTCTATGTGATTGACTTCTGGTAAGTTGTCGGGATTGTCTAAAAATGCTGCGGCTACCAAGCGATGAATGAACACTTGCTTTATGCTTCTGTCCCAATATAAATTGACCTTGAGGTACCCGTTTCTATTTGGAAAGCTGGCGATCACCTTCCCTTTTAAGCGGCGTCCTTGTGCGTCTTCGCGATCAAGGCTTCTTACTCTTCCCATATTGCTAACTTGGTATAGTCCCTCAAAGCCTTCAATGTCTTTCCAAATTTCAGTTGAGTTCATAAGTACACCTCAATCTTTCGTCGTCATAAACGAACGCATACAGCAGATGTTTGCCCGTGGTGAAGCCATTCTTAATCTCATAGGGATCATTTGGCTTTGCTGTCCCAAGCTGGCGCCACATAATGCCACGATCATCTTTAAACCGCTCGCTATGATAGTGACCTGAGTGAAGTTCGTATGTTTTTGCCATATTGAATATCTTTTTGTACTCAAATGGAAAAAGCCCTGTCAGCTTGTCCTTGGCTACATCTCCATGGGCGAGCATAATGCCAACATGCCCTAGCAAGTATGCACAGCGCCAGTCGGTTGCCGGATTACTGTCATTGAGATCAACGTGTACTTGTGGATAGCGATCTATCAGCGCATAAAGAAAAGCGTATTCGAGATCACCTGAATGGTTACCGAACACGCTCTTGATTGAGACGCGATTGCTATATTCAATTGCCAGCGGAATAATCTGATCAAACAACTTCACAGCATCATGAAATGCCTGACGCATGTTTGCGTGATCTAATTGCGTTCCTCTAACCGTTTGTGTTGCATGAATCTGATCACTATGGAATAGATCTCCCAATTGCTCAATCACAATCTCGTTGTAGCCGTCCATGATGATCTCTCTAAGTTGACTCACCATGTCTTTTAGATCGGCGAATGTTGTCCAGCCAAAATGCAGGTCAGGCAATGGGATGACTAAGTTGCGATCGCCCGATTTCTTCATGCCGTAATTGACCGGAATGATTTTGTCGTTGAACGCTTCAGCCATTTCATTTATCGATAAGCCTTGTTTCGGCTTTACGCGAATATGAATGCTATACTGCGGAACTGTGCCGTCTTCGGTACTATGCTGCTCATACACTTTGTAGTCGCCTAAGACCATCTCGAACTTATCAGGATCGTATCCACACAACTCCATCAAAGTTCGTGGGTCTTTATTTGGCTCATGCTTGAGTCTCATTAAGGCCGTGACTGTTTGACTACCATCAGCATTAAGAGCGACTTTTCTATCAACGGGTTTGCTCTTTCTATCTGTTTTCGCTAAATCGTATTCATTCTTGACTGGCTTTTGGAACTCGATGCCAAGCCGTCTTGCTTTGCCCTGCAACGCATCATAGCTAATTCCGAGTTTGTCGGCTGTCTCGCGTCTGGTAAAGCCTTCAGAGGCGAGCTTCCTAATGTCACCGATCTGTTCATCTGTCCATTGCATCTACTCGCCTCCTTAACTTATTCTTTTACGTATTTCAGCAAGAGTTCGTCTGGTCGCTTACCTTTTGCCTGAAAAGAGTGCTTTTTGCCCAAAATAAAAGCCACCTCGGTATGAGGTAGCTGCGTGTATTCACTGATATAGATTTGCTTTGCCGGACATTTTGCGAGCCATCGCTGGAATGAATCATTGTCAAAACCACCGTAGTCTTTAGCTGTGCCAACGTAGGGTGGATCGCAATAGACAACGTCTTCTGGCCCAATTTCAAGCGATCGGTAATCCAATGTTAAAAATTCGATTTTCCGGAGCAACTTGATTTTCTGAAGTCGCTCTAGTCGCTCTAGTTGCTGGAGTTGCTGGAGTTGCTGGAGTTGCTGGAGTTGCTGGAGTCGTTCGAGTTGCTGGAGTCGGTTTCGTCGATATTTGTGATAGGCGGTATATTTCCCCGAAATAGTGGTTTCATTTTTTGCATATGAATAAAGCTCATCAAGTTGTGTGCCAGTATCTCCCCAAAAAAGCGCCCGTGTCAGTTGCAATTTTTCTTTTTCGATTTTCTTTCCCCACAAATAATCGTGTAGGTTGTTGCCAAAGCTCCAAACAGTCAACACAAGAGTGCGCTCAATCGAATCAGGCATGTTGTCTCGCCAATTGCAAAACGTTTCGCGATCTATATATACATACTTCATCAGATCGAAATGAGGTTTGTCTTCGATCAACGCTTTCAGCAGATCAACGACTGTTCTTCGCCGGTCATTGTATACTACTTCGTTCCATTTACCAGACGAGGCTGCTGTCAGGCTGATTGATCCACCGCCTCCGAATACGTCAATGAGACGTTTTCCAGCAGGCAAAATGTCGATGATATTTTCTGCCTTTTGGCCCTTGTTGCCAACATATGGTAATCCGCGTTTCCATTTTTCTGACTGTTTCAAGTTGATTCCCTCCGAAATTATGTATAAAAATAGCACCTCACGAAAAGTGAAGTGCTTCAACGCAACCGCCGGGATTCGAACCCGATAACAGATACCGAGAAAACGCGATTTCTGGTTTCCATTAACGCCTAAACGTCAGTTGCTGCTCGCTCTCCCAGTGTCAGATGGGGTCATCGCAAGCTGTGTCCGGTCGCTAAACTGGACAATGAGGCCGGTGGGATTTGGTCCCACAACATCTCGTTTCTTCGGCCTCGTTCTATGCCAAGCCGCTAGACATAGACGACAAATGCCATATCACACATTTGGGTATCCTAGCATTAGTCTTTTAACGCACCTCCTGATATTTTAAGCGGCACTTCTTTATCAGGTCGGGTTGCCAAAGTTCAGATTTTACGCCTTAGTTTGGCAATGTGGCATGCGGGAATCGAACCCGCCTGACTATCTCAGCCAGTCCATTTGCCACGCCTTGCCACAGCTTTATCATCACTGAGGCTCGGAGGAAAAACGCGGTGTCTCAGGTTTCTCACCTTTGGCACAATACAATAATAAGGCGGAAATACTGGTAAATAGTCCGCAATTAGTCCGCAAAGTGTCCACTCTGCTTTTTTACCAAGGTAACTAATGGACATAACTCAGCAAATGCGTACAGTGCCCGATTTCTAGCGATATAAAAAGCTGATCGTTCCATTTTTAGTTTCGCCACAATGGCGTCATTAGTTAGACGCTTGCTCGGTGAGATAATGTATGTTTCCCACAAGATGGTACGATAATCTTCATCTTCAATGACATTGATTGCATTTTCGCAAGCATTCAAGTAATACAGTTCGTCAGCGTGCGACACAAGCTTTTCCTCGGCTTTGTTGCCATAGCTTGGTGACTTGGGCATGCCGTCCATCACGGGACTTCTGAGCGCTATTTTGGTGCGTTGAGCGAGCCGCTTGTGATGCCAGTAGTTCCCCAAGACCTCTTTGGCGTTTTCAATTGTTTTGTCATGATCAATTGGGCTAAAATATCTCGTTGCTCGCACCACTACGTCCACTCCTTATGGTATAATTGATTTTGTAAAAGTTCGGGGGATAAGCGTGCCGTAATGGTGCGCTTTTTTTATTTGTCTTCAGGAGGTCTAATAAGCTCCCATGGGTCGATACCTGCTCCCTGTGCGATTTTATCCAGAGTGTTGAGAGAAACACTGCCCCTGCCAGAGACGGCGTATTCTAGCGTATTAAGGGGTATTCCAATGTCTTTAGCATATGCAGCTTGTGTCATATTCAGATCATAAATATTTTGTCTGAGATTTTTTGCTAGTGCTCGTTTACTATCCAAACTGTTCACTTCCTTTTCCAGTTAGCCCACATCCACATTGCGGCACCTGCGATTAGCAGCATGACGGCAATCAACTATCATGCCACCAGAGGCTGCACTTGTAGTATTTGTGTGCTGTCATAGAATATTCCCCCGTCGTCGTGCATTATGCGCATCTTGGGAGAGTTCCCGCGCAATCGCGTTCGTCGCACCAACAGTCACGCTTGTTGTAGATTTCCCATTGATTGCTTCCACGATGCGGTCGCGGTCGGCGGGAGTGATTTTCTGATAGCCAGTGTCCAGCAAATAAACGAGCTGTCCATTTTTCTTGCCGACACTTCCGGCGGTATCGGTCATCGTCTTGATGACGTACATTGTGTTGATGTAGTTCCCGCTGTCCAGCTTAATCATCGTCATGCTTGGCCACCTCCAACTGTTCCCGGTTGTAATCAATGATGCGTTGATAGCCATCATGTGCTTGCCACGCGCAATCATAC
>OFCQ01000167.1_pt1 | contig 43505 bp, 46 predicted proteins | sample 1520861 | NCBI WGS metagenome assembly OFCQ01 (sample SAMEA2699036, study PRJEB24076) | metagenome | biome: Human gut stool | place: Spain | collected 2012-11-21 | reverse complement strand
AACAGTTTTTTAGGCCCAGGTTCAAAATCAATAAACAAACATGTTTGACCCTCACGATGCATTATGAGCATAACGAAATCTTAATAAAGTCCGGTTTGTTGGCCGGGTCATATCCAGCACCTTGTTATCTTGAAAAATATTTTTCTCACCATTTTTAAAAGAGGAAAGATCCTCGAGTGGTTATAAAAACAAAAACAGGCTGATAAATCATCAGCCTGTTTTTATTGTCATACGAACACCCAGCTATTCCGGGATGTTCAGAAGAGCTTTAGCGTTGAGTAAAATAAAAAAACCAGTTCCCTTTTCCTCGGAAGTTTCTCTCCGAATGTAAAAGAATTCAGGGGGAAGCTTTTGTTTTTATTTATTCTCTTGGTATTTGATCAATCGGTATTGACAATTCATAAAATCACTTTATACTGTAACCAGTATCCCATGATTTGGTCTGCTGCCGGGATGGATCTGCGTTATTTCCTGGTTCGGGAAAAATCCAGATAGGGGGAAGACACGGGATGTTTTCGCTTTACAAGATGGGTAAATTCTGTTATAACAAATCTGGCTTATGTTCACATTCTATTGGGCATATCGAATAGAAATCATCCGAATCTCTTTCTGATTGAGAAAGATTCGGATTTTTGATGCATGAAGTCATGTTGAAGGGAACCGCAAGGTCATGCTGCTGCTGATTGTAGAAAATGCAAAAAAAGCGTATTTCCATTTTATTTTAAAGTACCGCCACCATACAGATGACGGCGACGGGCCGTTGTTTGGAAAACTGTTGGTCTTCTCCCTGCCCATCATGGCCATGAATATTTTGCAGCTGCTGTTCAATACCGCAGACATGGTTGTCGTCGGCCGCTTTTCAGGGGGCGATGCGCTGGCTGCGGTAGGCGCGACGGGCGCTCTGATCAATCTGATCATCACCTTATTTACGGGATTGTCTGTAGGGACGAGCGTCGTTGTGGCACGGGATTATGCTGCCGGTGATGCGGACGCCGTGAGCCGGTCTGTTCATACTTCAATTGTCCTGAGCATGATCGGCGGGCTCATCGTAATGGCCGTAGGCATTGCATTCTGCGGGCCTTTGCTGGTAATGATGGGCACGCCGGAGAACATATTGGGCCTTGCAGTGCTGTACATGAGGATCTACTTCGTCAGCATGCCCGCCAACATGGTATTCACTTTCGGCGCGGCGATTATGCGCTCTGTGGGCGACAGCCGCCGTCCGATGTATTTTTTGGGCGTCACCGGCATTCTGCACGTGGTTCTCAATCTTTTCTTCGTAATCGTTCTGCACATGAGCGTCGACGGCGTAGCGTGGTCCACGGTGATCTCCCAATATCTCTCGGCGCTGCTGATCCTGTTTTCCCTGTCCCGTTACGACGGGGCGATCCGCTTTATCCCCCGAAAATTGAGGGCCGACAAAGAGAAGCTAAAGGAGCTGATCCGGATCGGCTTGCCGGCGGGGCTGCAGGGCCTGCTGTTTTCCATTTCCAATGTGCTGATCCAGTCGGCCGTCAATTCCTTCGGCTCCACCATGATCGCGGCCAACGCTGCCGCAATGAATATTGAAAACTATATCGGCACCGTCATGCTTGCCTATTACAACGCGGTTGTAACCTTTACGGCCCAAAGCATGGGCGCAAAAAAATATAGCCGTATCGATAATATTGCGAAGGTATCCACGGTATTGGTTTTCATTACCTGGATTCTTCTTGGAGGGGCGACCGTGCTGTTCGGCAGGCCCTTGCTCGGCATCTTCACATCTGATCCGAAGGTGATCGAGCTGGGGATGCTGCGTCTGTATATCATCATGATTTCTTTCGTTGCCTGCGGCATCATGGATGTATACCCCGGTTTATCCTATGGAATGGGCTATTCCATATCGCCGATGCTTTGCACGCTTGTGGGCGCCTGCCTGCTGCGGATGGTGTGGCTGGCTACGATCTTTGCCTGGTACCCTGCAGAGCTTGTGCTTTTCGCCGCCTATCCCGTTACCTGGGTGTTGGCGGGAGCCGGCCAGGTGGTCATCTTTTTCTATGCGCGGCAGCAGATCCATAAACAGGCTGCGGCTGCGCAGCCGATTGCCGAATCAGAATTGTGAAAAGCTTTTGTATGGAGAATCAAGGAAAACAGTCAGCCTGATTTTATTGGGTTGGCTGTTTTTGTATTTGAGGGATCAAGTTTGGACAAGAAATAGAACAAAAAATTTCATATCGTTTTTGCACGAAGTACTGTGGAAAATTCAAAACAAGATTGCTTGCCCCCTCATTTTATATCTGATGGGGATCTGTTCTATTCGAGTATACTATCCATCTCGATTTTCTTACTCAATGTTGATAATAAATGAAGATGCGGATATAATGATCATAGTTTATTTGTTCGAACCGATAAACCAATTGGAGTGATGGCCATGAGCAATAGTACCGCAAGCTTTCAAGAAATTCAGGATAAATTTAATGATTGTCGGCAGATTTTGACGGCAATTGGGGACGAAGTGCGACAATCCATTTTAGTGACCCTCATGCAAAACACCTGTAAAGAAGGAATGCGTGTGGGTGAGATCACTGCCCACACCCACCTTTCACGACCAGCTGTTTCGCATCATTTAAAGGTGATGAAAGATGCCGGGATCGTGCGGATGCGCAAGGAAGGCACAATGACTTTTTATCATATTAACGTGGATGCCTTTGAGCCCCTGAAAAAGTTAGTAATGCTTGTTGACGAGACCATGGAGAGACATTATTAATCCTATAACGCAAACCATACTATTTTGATAAAGGAGAATGTATCATGGATTTGTTTGACTCCATCAACAGAAGAAAGTCATGCAGAAACTACACTCAACAGCCTTTTGAAGAGAAGCGGCTGGAAGAAATTCGTGAGGCGATCAATGGATTCGAACTGCTTTATCCCGATGTGCCGCTGGAGTACCGGTTTGTCACCAAAGCCAAGGGGATATTTAAAGTGCAGGCTCCGCATTATCTGATGATCAGCGGACAGGGCAAAGAAAAAGAATCGGAGAATGCAGGGTTTCTTTTTCAACAGCTCATTTTGTGGTTTGATGCCCACGACATCGGCAGCGTTTGGCTTGGTAAGACAAAAGATATGGAAGACGCCAATAGCAAAGACATCATCACCATTGCGTTTGGTCAGGCGAACGAGTCTGTACACCGCAGCAAAGATGAATTCAAGCGCAAGCCGATCAATGAAATCACCAACGCCCCGGAAAATACATGTATTCAAGCCGTACATCTGGCGCCATCCGGCATGAACATCCAGCCCTGGTATTTAGAAGAATCCGGTGATAGGGTTTTGCTTTACAAACAGAGCCTGAAACCCCCGCTTTCGCTGGTTTATAAAAAAACAGAGGTAGATATGGGCATCGCGCTTTGTCATTACGCGTTGGCGTGCAGGCATTTTGACAAGCCCTTTGTCTTTCATCGTAAAGAGGAAGAGACAAATAAAAAAGGGTATCGTCTGTTTGGCGAGTTAGCCTGAATGGCGGAAAGCCCCTGATAAAGCACTTGCCATCAACAACAAGTACGTTGGGTGTAATATTCGTCTGCTTGCAGCCGTAGAGACTGATTTTATGCGGATTTTCGGGTTTGTTGCTATGAATACTCGAACCATTTGTAAGTCCTCCAGCCCCAGTGTCTATGCAGGTTTTAGACTTTTATCGCAGCTTCTTGCCGGTTAACCGCAGTCGGTGAGGATTTTGTTCCAATCTCAGGGAACGGGAATAGAAAGCAGTTATGAATCAGCTTGGCGACATACTGTTTTAGAACACTCACCCCGAAAGTCAATATTCATGATGAAAACATGATGCACTTTTTCTGTAATCTTTCAAAGTACTGAACAGAAAAGATCTGTTCAGTACTTTTGAAGGTACCACCTTGCCATAAAACAGAGGAATCTTTCACTGTTCCGAATCAGACAAAAACCTGCCGGCCCTTTCCATACGCTTAAGGAAAGGGCCGGTAGGTTTTTGTCTATCATTCTGTGCGCTGCATGGAAAGAAGGATACCAACATCAGGTTGGCTTTCCCGCGTGTCAGATGGAATATGTTCCGACCATCTCATGGAAAATATTCACAACATTCTTACGCAGCTCTACAAATTTTGGGTCGCTTCTGTCTCTGCTGCGCGGCAGGCGCACCGGCACAATCGTATTGATTTCCGCAGGCCTTGCGCTCATAACGACGACGCGATCGCCGAGAAAGATTGCTTCCTCAATGTCGTGAGTGACGAGGATCATGGTCGTTTTTTCCGCCAGCCAGATTTTTTCGATCTCATCCTGCATATGAACTCGGGTCAGGGCGTCCAGCGCGCCGAACGGTTCATCCAGAAGCAGAATTTTGGGCTGGCAGATCAGTGCCCGTGCGATGGCCGCCCTTTGCGCCATTCCGCCGGAAAGCTGTGTGGGGTAGGCGTCTATAAATTCCGCAAGCCCCACCTTTTCCAGATAAAAGTGTACGCGGTCCCTGTTTGAGGCAGCGGATCCCGGGAGCCCCAGGGCAACGTTCGCACCCACTGTGAGCCAGGGGAGCAGCCGATGCTCCTGAAAAATCATCCCGCGGTCCAGGCCGGGATTTTCAATCCGGTTGCCCTCGAGCATGATGTTTCCCTCATAATCCTGTTCCAAACCGGAAATCAGGCGCAGCAGCGTAGTTTTTCCGCAGCCGCTCGGCCCGATCAGGGACACGAATTCACCCTTGTAAATGTTCAAAGATACATTGTTGATTGCTTTTACATCGCCGGATTTGGAGGAAAAAGTTTTAGAAACCCGGTTCACCGACAATTCCGCGGAATTGTCAACGATGATTGGCAGCTCTGTTTTGATTGCTGTTTGACTTTTACTGTTTTTCACCGCTAAAACCCTTTCTCCAATGCAGTACGGACGATTCCACTGCCTTGAGGACACGATCCACCAGAAAACCGACCAGGCCGATTACGATCATCAGCGCGATCAGCTTGTCGGACTGCAGAAAATCCTTTGCCTGCAGCAGGCCATAGCCGATTCCGGTCAGGCCGCCCAGCATCTCAGCCGCGACCACAGCCATCCATGCGAAACCCGCGCCAAGGCGCAGCCCGGTGAAAATGGAGGGCAGGGCCGAGGGCAGCACGACCTTTGTGAGAAGCCTGAAATAGTGCAGCTCAAGCACCTGTGATACTTCAATGTATTCTTTGGAAACACCGCGGATTCCCTGCAGTGTATTGACAAAGATCGGAATAAACACCGCTTTGGCAATGATCACATATTTGGAAAGCTCTCCGATCCCGAACCACAAAATAATCAGAGGGATCCAGGCGTAAAGCGGGATCTGCCGCAGCACATCCACCACGGGGCCCACCAGACGCTCGATGAATTTGGAAAGCCCGCTGGCAAGGCCAAGTGTCAGGCCGATCACCACGCCCCAGAAATACCCGATCAGAACGCGGATGCCGCTGTCGCGCAGGTCGATTGCGAGTGTGCCGTTCAGAATGATGGTTTCCAGACCCATCAGCACTTTCCACGGGGAGGGCAGAACGACCTCGAGCAGAAGCCCTGTACTGGAGAGAAGCTGCCATGCGGCAAGCAGCAATACCGGCACGATCATCAGATTTGCATAAATTTTGATACGGTTGATCAGCGGGGAAGCGGAGGCCTTTTTTCTGTGAGGCTGATTCGCCGTCTGTCCGGCTGATTTTAAGATGGCTGCAATAATATTTGTCACAAACGGTCCCCTTCCTCTTGAAAACAAGCCGGTCTTTGCGTCAGGCATCCTGTTCGATTTCCGCCAGTGCAGCTTTGAGGAACCTGTCGTCCGCCCATTTTGCCAGATCAAAGTCCTTACTGAGATACCCGTGGTCATACAGGAATCGTTTTTGGCCCTCCAGTGCCAGAAGAGCTTGCTCAGACAGATTCACCGCCAGGTGCTTGTGGAAGTTGATCGGGAGGGAGGTTGTCACCTCGCCAGGGGTGCCGTGCAGCTGCCGGGTGAATAGCTCCAGAACCTCCGAATAATGGTTTTGTGCCCATTTTGCAGCGAGCAGCGTCTGCTTGATATATTCCACAACAATCTCCGGCGCTTCCTCCGCGAGCTGACGGCTGACAGTCAGTGTGTTCGGGTAAGAATTATTGATGGGCAGCACCAGCTCCGGGTCAGCGCTCAGCTCATAGATCGGTTTAAACTCTCCGGTTGCGAGCAGCCTCTGTGCAAACACGCCGCCTGCAAAAATCGCGTCTACCTTACCGGCCTTCAGCGCATCGGCCTCTACCTGGCCCAAATTGCCTTTGTGATCCGGGCTGCCGGACGAAAAGGAAACGTTCGCCGAAAGATGGGTGAATTCCACCTCTGCGGCGGCTACGCCGCGTGCCGCAAGGGCTGTTTCAAAACCATGCTCTACGGTTGCACGGTAAAAATCAATGATCGCGTCCGCGTTTACGGGCACGCCAAGGCGCAGACCGCGGAGCTGTTCCACGGAATCCACGTTGGAATCGTTTCGCACCAGAAGAAAGGTGCGGTGCGGCAGAAAAGCCAGGCCGATCAGCACGACGTCCGCATCGTTGGATTTTGCCCAGATCGGGGGAATGTTCCCGCCCTCGCGGAAGAGCGCCGGATCTTGATAATCAAAATGCACATGCCATTGGTCGCGCGGCAGGCTTTGCAGAAGCGTGGGCTTCACGCCGCGCTTTTCAAATGCAGCCTGTAAAAACTCCTCGCGGTTGGCCGAAAGAAAACTGGAGTTGCCCACCGGGCAGATGGTATAGCGAAATTCTTGAATTGACATGGCGTTATGCCTCCCTTTCTTTTTGTTCGGAATCAATTTCAGCCTGTGCCGCTTTCAGGAAGCGGTCGTCGGCCCACTTGGCAAGATCGAAATCTTTTTTCAGGTATCCCCCATCAAACAGGAAACGCTTTTGCGCTTCCAGCGCCTGCAGGCTTTCTTCGGAAAGGTTTGGCGCAAGGGTTCGGTAAAAGTCGCGGTAGTGCGAAGAAACGGCCTGCCCGACGGTACCGAAGGTCTGCTCTGCCAGCAGCGTCAGCGCTTCCTCGCGGTTTGCTTTCGCCCATTGTGCCGCAAGCAGCAGCTCTTTTACATAGGCAATTACCACCTCGGGGAATTCCTCCGCCAAATAGCGGCTGACAGTCAGCGCGTTGGGATATTCATTGTTGATCGGCGAAAGCTGGGAAGGATTCTCTGCGATATCGAAAAGCACGCGGTATTTTCCGGTGTCCAGCAGCTTTTGTGCCTTGGAGCTTTTGACATAGATGGCGTCGACTTCACCGTTATTGAGTGCCTGCACCTCTTCGGGCTCCGATTGGCTCCTTGCCCACCGGGGGACGGAAACAAAATCTCCATCTGCGTGGATCGGCACGAAGTTTGCTTCCTTCAGGGAAACACCGCGTGCGGCCAGCGCAAGAGCAAAGCCGTGCTCTGCCGTCGCCTTATGAAAATCGATCAAAGCTGCGGGGTGAACCGGAATTCCGATCCGGTAGCCGCGGAGCTGCTCCACAGAATCGATGGGGGAGTCCGCCCGCACAAGAATGTACTGCCTTTGCTTGAGCAGCGCAAGGCCGATCAGCACAACGTCTGCGCCGTTGGATTTGGCCCAGACCGGCGGAATATTTCCGCCCTCCCGGAACAGGAGCGGGTCCTGATAATCGAAATGCGCTTTCCAGAACGGCTGGGGCAGGCTTTGCAGCAGTACCGGTGTTACCTCCAGCTTTTTCAGCGATTCCGTCAGCTTGCCGCGGCTCGCCGCAAGGTAGCTGGCATTGCCCACCGGGCAGATTGTATAATGAATTTCTTTGATATGTGAGTGTGCCATCATCATTCCTCCTTAGATGGAATCATCGTTCGGTTATTGGTCAAAGTATTGAGAAGCAAAGAGCTTCGATACCTCCACCTGTTTGTCGGACGCAATGTCTCCGTGGGCGACCAGCCAATCCTGCATGGTTTTGGTTTCAGACTCAATTTCTTTCAGGTCGGTGTTGGAGCTCCAGGCGGTCCCCATACGATCCCATGCAAATTTGGAAATATTCGCGGGTACGCGGCTGACGCCTTCCACAATGGTTGACGCCTCATCCAGGTTTTGAAGCATCCACTGCTCCGTTTTATCCTGCAGGGCAAGATATGTCTTCGAAATGTTCGGGTACTTTTCCGCGAATTCCGAAGAGGTAAAGGTTACGGTTACGCCGCCGCCGTTGATATAGACGGAATCCTCGGCCGGGTTGGCGATTTCACGCCCGGAACCGTCGAGCAGCATTGCGGCTATGTCTGTGAGCGGATGGGCGGAAATGGCGTCCACCTGCTTCGAAATCAGGGCGGTTTTGCTTTCACTGGAGGGAATGTTAACATAGGTCCAGTCCGTGCCCTCTTTCCAGCCCTTGTCTTCCGCCAGTTCATAGAGAACCATGTAAGGGCAGCCCGCACGCCAGCTTGCGATTTTCTTTCCCTTCAGATCATCAAAGGTTTTGATCGGGGAATCCTTCGGCACAATAATGCTTGCGATTTTGGGCTCCGGATGATTGGAAACCTGAACCGCGGTCAGATCGGCGCCCTGAGAACGGTAAAGCAGGTAGGGGTACAGCATCCGGTTTGCGAAATGCAGGTCCCCGCGGGCAATCAGCTGTGCTTCGTTGCCCAGTGTGCCCTGCACCAGCTCAACTTTGATGCCTTTGTCCTCAAACGCTTCTTTGAACCAGCCCCTTTTGTCCGCCACATACGCCCAGTCACTGGCGGCTATTTTCAAGGTCGGAAGGGCTTCCAGCTCGCCGATTTTGCCTGGGTCGGAGGAAGCGGCCTGCGAGGAAACGCTTAAATTCTCCGAAGAGGCCGGTGCGCTTGAGACGGTCTGGGTTCCCGAGCAGCCGGAAAACAGAGACAGGATCAGTCCGGCGGCGGCGAATGCCGCAGGAATTCTTTTTTTCATGTGAATACTCTCCTTTTTAACTGAGTGGAATTAAAAATTTGCCATGTACAACAGCGCCGCTGTCCCATCCATAAAATCCGGATTTGTTTTAACCTCATTGAAAAACCACACCTCCTAATCACTGACTGCATAAACATATTAAATATATATGTTTATAATATATTTAATGCTCCTCTTTTTCAATGGAGGATGTTTTGGCTTACCCCAGACGAAATTCAGCAGTTGGCCGGTATTCTCTTCAACATCCGCCGCCCATGTAATAGAGAAATTCCACACGATCACCGTCACGGATCGTGGTGGAATCGAAATTCTCTCTCTTCAGAATTTCATCATTGACCTGGACGGTGACATATTCCTGCAGCTCCACATGCGCTTTCTCCAAAAGCTCCTGCACGGTCAGTTCCTGTTCAAACGTGTTCTGCTTTCCGTTGATCGTGACTGTCATAATAAAACTCCTTATTTGTTATCGGGTATCCGACTGGCTTTCCAGAATCTTTCGAACCAGAATGGCAAGCTGGTGTAAATTTTCTTTCAGCAGGTAGGCACAGCAATGATTTTTCATTGCGTAACGAATGCTTTCCGGCGCAATATCCTCAGAAACAATGATAAACGGCGTTTTCTGCCGCAGCCGGTTGCGCACGGCCAGCGCCTGCATGGCGTTGAAATGCGGCGTGGCGTTGTCTGAAAGAATAATGTCCCACTCTTGCTCCTCTAAAGCTTCGCACATACTCACCTCGCTGGAAACATAGCGGCTGTGTACGGTAAAGCCGCCGCGTTTCAGCTCCAGAACATTCAAATCCGCGATGTATTGAAATTCCTCCACAATGAGGACATTGATTGAACGCATGCGCGCATCCTCTCCGTTCTGATTCATATTCCGCCCACGGTGCCGCCGGGGCCCTTCATCCAATCTTTCATTTTTTCCACTCCCGCTTTTTTAGAAATTGATTTGTTTAATTAATATACTTTGCATATATGATTAGTGTAAATTGGATTTAATGAACTTAATTATAGTAAACAACCAGAGGACTTACAAGGGGATAATCTTTAGCTTAATGGCAGATTTTCTTTCGCTGAAAAAATGATTGAATTGACATTAAAGCGAATTATGATAGAATTATGAATAATATACTATGCAGACATGAATAGTATGGTTTACGGCGATACGGCAGGTTATTTGAGCTGTTCCAATATGCCGGTCGATTCCAGAATCCCAACAAAATGCGGGGGCCCATTATGATCATAATCAATCAACAACAGATTCAGGAAATCGTCCGTCACAGCCGGGATTGCCTGCCCAACGAAGGCTGCGGGCTGCTGGGCGGAATTTGGGCGGGGGAGTGCAAGATGGTAAAAAAAGTGTACCTGATGAGGAACATCGATGAGAGCCCGGAGCACTTTTCCATGGATGCTCGGGAGCAGTTTGCGGCTGTTGCGGATATGCGGAAAAACGGCTGGAATTTACTTGGGAATTTTCACAGCCACCCCGCCACCCCTTCGCGCCCCTCTTTGGAGGACGTCAGGCTGGCGTTTGATCCCTCGCTGAGCTACCTGATTCTTTCGCTCCTGCAGCCGGACTGCCCGGTACTGAACAGCTTTCTGATTTGTTCCAATGATGTGAAGAAGGAAAAAATGATACATTCGGAGTGGGTGCCGTATGGATGACCGCAGGGCCGAAACAGAAACAAAAAATGGCGCTGGTTTTGTACAGCGGCCGGGCGCCGATCTTCAGGCGCTGAATTTTACGCTCTCTCACGAGATTAAAGCCCCGGTGCGGGCGATCGATGGGTATGCGCGCATTTTCCTTGAGGATTACGGCGGACAGATCGATCCGAATGGCCTCTCGCTGATCCTGAATATCCGTGAAATTTGCCGCGATACGCTCACGCTCATCAATCAGCTTTTGGAGTATACCCGCCTGTCCGAGATTGAGCCGGTCAAAGAAACCGTCGACCTGCAGCAAATGATCCGCACGGTCTTCAAAAAGCTGGTGGAGGGATATACGGAGAAGGATCAGGAGGCTGTGCTGATTTTCGGGGAAGAAATCCCCTTTGTGCTGTGCGACCGCACGCTGATCCGGCAGATCGTGATCAACATTCTCTCCAACGCGCTGAAGTTCACCCGGGAAGAGAGCAAGGCCGTCATTACGGCAGGCTTTCACCGGGAAAAGGGAGAGGACGTTTTTTATATCCGCGATAACGGCGTGGGATTTGATATGGAGTATTCGGAAAATTTATTCGGTATGTTCCAGCGCATGCACTCTGAAAATGAGTTTGAAGGGAGCGGTGTAGGGCTTTTCATTGTGAAAAGCCTGATCCAGAAGATGGGCGGCACGGTCTGGATTATCGGTGAGGTCGGAAAAGGCGCGAGCCTGTTTTTTACCCTGCCGCCGGAAAATATTCTAAGATGATTGACGCAGCGGATGTATGGAGGTGAATACCAAATGTATCGGGTGCTTTTGGTGGATGATTGGGAGATCTTTCTCACCGAAACAAAACGGCTGAGGGTCTGGGGCGAAGAGTCGGGCTTTGAGGCTGCGGCGAGCGCCGCAAACGGAAAAGAAGCGCTTGAGCTTCTGCACCGTGAAAAGTTCGACTTGGTTCTGACGGATATCCGCATGCCGGTGATGGATGGCCTGCAGCTTTTACGCCGGATCAAAAGGGAGAAATGCTGCCCCTGCGTCGTCCTGCTCAGCGAATACTGCGAATTCCGCTATGCCCGTCAGGGCATCGTTCTCGGCGCGTTTGATTATCTGGTGAAACCTCCGGAAGAAAGCGCGCTGCTGGAGCTGTTCGGCCGTGCCCGCAGCTTTCTGGATTCTCTCAGCCGTGAAAACGAGTCCGTGCCCGCAGCGGAAATCGCCGCCGGCTGGGAGTATCCGCAGGAGGAAGAAAAGCACATTTCGGACGCGCTTCAGCGCCGCAGGCCGGACGCACTTTCTTTGTTCTGCAGCACGGTCGATCATCTTTACGGCATGATGGAGGACAATGTTATCCGGGCGGATCTGATGGCGCGGCGGCTGTATCACAATGTGGTGGATGCGGCGTACCTTCGGTTTCCGTGGCTGGCCAATTATATTGATTCCCTCTTTTTCGATCTGGCGGATTTCCCCCATGAGGGAGAGAACGATGCGTACCGCGGCTTCTATTGCAAAAGAATAGATTTTCTGCTGCATTTTATCAAAAAGTTTCTGCCGGAATCAGAGAATGACACCATCGGCGAAATCTGCTCCTATGTCCTTTCCCACCCGGAGGCGGACCTGAAGCTGAAGGTTCTGGCACAGAAATTCTATATGAACCCCACTTATTTGAGCAGTACCTTTCCCGTTAAGACCGGAATGCATTTCAATGATTATGTGACGCAGGTGAAAATGGCGCGTGCGGAATATCTGCTCCGAAATACCGGCCTTAAAATTTACGATGTAAGCTACCGGCTTGGGTACCATGATATCGATTATTTTTCCAGGCGGTTCAAGAAGTACTACGGGAGAAGCCCTGTGGCCTATCGAAGCATGAAAGACGCGCAGGAGAACAAAAACGAGGTGATGGGATGATTCGCGGGCGTTTTCTTGACTGCCCTGACCCTGTGATCGGCTCCCCTCGGCCGAAAAAGAAGCGCAGCGCTGTTGACAAACGGGTGAAACGCCTGGGAAAATCCTCGTGCGCGCAGTCGGAAAGCGCAAACGATTGCTTAATTTTTCGTTGCAAAATCCCAATCGTTCCCGTATACTAAAGTCATATTATACATATCTATTGAGTATGTTTTAGAAAGCGAGGATGATGCAAATGTTGAATCAAAGCAATCTGCGTGTCCCGGCGCGCTTTCGATGTTGTACTGCTTTCATGGATACAGATCGAATGTGATGCGGCAATGACCCTGACACCAGGGCCAAAGCAATCGAAATGAAACGAAAATAACGAAATGAGGGGTTTTCTATGAAAAGCAGATCTTATGTATTGAAAAAAACACTGGCGCTGACGGTCGCCTTAGCTTCGATTCTGAGCGCTTTTACCGGCTGCGCCGGCAACACCGAAAACAGCACTTCTTCCGGAGCCGCCGGGTCCGCCGCAGCTTCTGAGGCAAAGCCTACCGCCGCGTCCGTGTCCATCACCAATGTTTCCTACGACCCCACGCGTGAGCTTTACGAGCAGTATAACCAGCTCTTCCAGAAGTACTGGGAGAAGGAAAAGGGCCAGAAGGTGGAAATCACCCAATCTCACGGCGGCTCCGGCAAGCAGGCCCGTTCCGTGCTCGAGGGCAACGAGGCCGACGTGGTTACGCTGGCGCTCGAGGGTGATGTAAACGAATTACAGAAAGCCGGCCTGATCGACGAGGGCTGGGTAAATGAATTCCCGAAAAGCAGCGCGCCCTATACCTCTACCATTGTCTTTCTGGTTCGAAAGGGGAACCCGAAGAACATCAAGGATTGGGACGATGTCGTAAAGCCCGGTGTGGAAGTGATCACTCCCGACCCCAAAAGCTCCGGCGGTGCGCGGTGGAACTTCCTGGCGGCGTGGGCTTATGCCGATAAAAAATTTGCAGGCGATGAAACCAAGGATAAGGAATTCCTGAAATCGCTGTACTCGAACGTGACCGTACTGGATTCCGGTGCCCGCGGCTCTACCACCACCTTTGTGGAAAACGGGCAGGGCGATGTGCTGCTGGCCTGGGAAAATGAAGCCTATCTTTCCCTGAAAGAGCATCCGGATACTTTTGAGATCGTCACCCCGTCCCTGAGCATTCTGGCGCAGCCGTCGGTTGCGGTAGTGGACGCCAATGTCAAAAAGCACGGGACCGAGGAAGTCTCCAAGGCGTATCTGGAATACCTGTATTCCGATGAGGCGCAGCGTTTGGAAGGCCAGAATTACTACCGCCCCTCCGATCCCGATATTCTGAAGGATTTCAGCGATACCTTTGACCTGAATGTGACGCTGGTCAACATTGACGATGATTTTGGAGGCTGGGATAAGGCAACTGAAAAGTTCTTTGCAGATGGTGCAATTTTCGATCAGATCTATAAAAAGTAATGTGGTTGTTGCCATTATTGATCATAAGGGGGGAGACAGGTGCCTGATTTGAAAAAGCTCTTTCAAGCGCGAAAGGGCAATGTGATACCGGGCTTCGGCCTTTCCATGGGTGTTACCGTCACGATGCTCAGCCTGATTGTGCTGATCCCCCTGTTTTCGGTTTTTCTGACCCTTTCCGGTTCCACCTTTGCCGATTTCTGGCGGGTGGTCACCGATAAGCAGACCGTGGCCACCTATCGGGTGAGCCTGTCCTGCGCGGGGATTGCCGCCGTCGTCAACGCGTTCTTCGGTGTCCTCCTTGCATGGATCCTGACCCGCTATCAGTTTCCGCTGCGGCGGGTGCTGGACGGTCTGATCGAGCTGCCCTTCGCTCTGCCCACCGCGGTGGCCGGCATTTCGCTGACCACCATGTATTCCGACAAGGGCTGGATCGGCAGCTGGTTTGACAAAATCGGCATCAAAATTTCTTACACCACTACCGGCATTGTGATTGCCATGATTTTTATCGGGATTCCCTTTGTGGTGCGATCGATCCAGCCGGTGCTGGAAAAGCTGAACCCACAGTATGAGGAAGCGGCTTTGACTCTGGGAGCCAGCCGCTCCCGCATCTTTTTTAAGGTGATATTTCCGGAGATTCTGCCCGCAGCGCTCACCGGTTTCGGGCTGGCCTTTGCCCGCTGCATCGGCGAATATGGCAGCGTGGTGTTTATTGCGGGCAACATTCCGTATCAAACACAGATCACGCCGCTGATCATCATGAATAAGCTGGAGCAATTCAATTACGCCGCCGCCACCTCTATTGCGCTGGTCATGGTTGTTTTCGCATTCCTCCTGCTGTTCGGCATCAACCTGATCCAGGCCAGAATCAATCAAATCGCAAGGGGGTAAGCCGATTGAGACAGAAAGTCACCAAAGGGATTCTCATCCTGCTGGGCGTGGCGTTTTTGATCGTTATGCTGGTGCTGCCCCTGGCTACCGTGCTGGTTTATGCCCTGCGCCAGGGCTGGGAGACCTTTTCTGCCGCGATCACCGACGTGTATGCGGTCAAGGCTCTGCAGCTGACTCTGCTGACTACCGGAATTACGGTCGTGGTCAACACGGCATTCGGCCTCTTTGCGGCCTGGACGATCAGCAAGTTTTACTTTCGGGGCAAGCAGGCACTCACCACCCTGATCGACATTCCCTTCTCCATTTCACCCGTGATCGCGGGTCTGGTGTTTATTCTGGTGTTCGGGCGAATCGGCTGGGCCAATCCTCTTTTGGAAGCGATGGATCTCAAAATTGTATTCGCCGTGCCCGGCATTGTGCTGGCCACTATTTTTGTGACCTTTCCTTTTGTTTCGCGCGAATTGATTCCCGTCATGCAGGCGCAGGGCAACGAGGAGGAAGAGGCCGCCGCGCTCATGGGAGCGGGGGGCTTTACCATCTTCCGCAAGATCACCTTTCCCCATATAAAATGGGCGCTGTTGTATGGTGTGATTCTCTGTACCGCCCGAAGCTTAGGGGAATTCGGTGCGGTATCGGTGGTATCCGGGCATCTGCGGGGCAAAACCAATACGCTCCCGCTTCATGTGGAAATTCTGTTCAATGAATTTCATCTGACGGCCGCCTTTGCCGTTTCCTCCATTTTGGTTCTGATCGCGGTAATCATATTGATTCTGCGCAACATCGTGGAACACCGCGTCAAGAGGGAAGAGAGGTAAACGATATGTATGTGGAACTGCAAAATATCAATAAAAAATTCGGCGCATATCAGGCGGCGGACAATGTCAGCTTTTCGATTGAAAAAGGCAGGCTGATTGGCCTGTTGGGCCCTTCCGGCAGCGGTAAAACCACCATTCTGCGCATCATCGCCGGGCTGGAAACACCGGACAGCGGCACCATCATCATTAACGGTCAGCGGGTGAACGATTTGCCCGCCAGTGACCGGGGAATCGGCTTTGTATTTCAGAATTACGCTCTTTTTCGCTACATGACGGTGTTTGACAACATCGCTTTTGGGCTAGAGGTGCAAAAGAAAGACAAAGGCTATATCAACGACCGGGTCGGGGAGCTGATCAAGCTGATCGGGCTGGAGGGTCTGGAGCGCCGCCGGCCGCACCAGCTTTCCGGCGGACAGCGGCAGCGGGTGGCCTTTGCCAGCGCACTGGCGCCGAACCCCCACCTGCTGCTGCTGGATGAACCGTTCGCCGCCATTGACGCCAAGGTGCGCAAAGAGCTGCGCAGCTGGCTGCGGGAAACCATCAACAAGGTGGGCATCACCAGCATTTTCGTCACCCATGATCAGGAAGAGGCGGTCGAGGTCGCGGATGAAATCATCATCACCAATCAGGGCCGCATTGAACAGATCGGGACGCCGGTAAATATCTATAAGAATCCTACAACCCCGTTTGCCGCAAAATTCATTGGGGAATCCATCGAGGTGGAGGATTACGGCAGACTCCACGGCTTTGAAAATGAAAAAGGCTATACCAAAGCGGTGCTTCGGCCGGAGTTTGTGCGCGTTACCAAGATCGATCAGGAGATTTACCCCTACGCTTCCGAACGCGGAGTGGTGGAGGATATCTTCTTTCGCGGCAATATGCTGGAGCTACGGCTGAATGTCGGCGGCGTCCGGCTTGTCGCCTACCGCTCTCTGGAGGATGATCCTTTTGTTGTGGGGGAAGAAGTCAGCGTGCTGATTTACCGCCTGTATCTCTATAATGATCACCAGGTTCATCTGGTGGAGAATGCGTCCTTAAAAGGCGAGCAGACATTTGTGATTTAAGAAATGTCCGTGATCGTGGGGGCTTGTTTTCCAAATTCGCAGAAACAAATATTTGCTGCCGGTCCGCTATCCAGATTGCTTGGCGGCTTGCGGCAAATTTTTTGTCAAATAGGGAATCGCGGGACATCGCCTTTGTCGGGAATCCGTCCTGCGCCCGCGGGGGATTCGCGCAGGTGTGCGGATTCCAGCTCGCTGCGGCAGGGCTGCAAAAAAGATCCCGCAGCACAGAGAAGCTGAGGGATCTTTTTGGATTCTGTTCAGGTGTTCCGCCCGGCGCCGGTTGGTGTGCGGTTTTTATCCTGCTCGAAAAGGCATGCTGAGGAAAGGCCATAAATCGGGAGCGGAAAAGAGGGCATTGCTCCTTGTCGATTACCGTAGAAAGGCGTATTGCTCTCTGCGTCCGATCTTTACGCCGAACGCGTCTTCGATCGCGCCGGACAAAATCACCTGCTCCGGGGTTCCGGCTGTCAGCAGCCGGCCTTTCCGCATCACTGCGACCCGGTCGGCAAGTTCCAGCGCCGTGCCCAAATCGTGCAGAACTGCGACCACACATTTTCCCTCCTGCTTCAGCTCGGTCAAAAGGGAGAATAATTGAAGCTGATGGTTGATGTCCAGATAAGTGGTCGGCTCATCGAGCAGGATATGGCCGGTGTTCTGCGCCAGCAGCATGGCGAGATACGCCTTCTGGCGTTCCCCTCCCGAAAGCCGGGCAAGCAGCTTGTGGCTTTTTTCCTGAATCCCCGTGCGCGTCATGGCGTTTTCGGCGGCGGCCTTGTCCTCTTCCCGGTAGACGCGCGGATACCCCAGCCAGGGAAAGCGGCCGTGCAGGACCAGGGCGCCTACCGTGATATCCGGGATCGTTCTGCTTTGGGGCAGCAGAGCGATGGTTCTGGCAATGTCCGTGCGGGACAGCATGGAAAGCGATTTTCCATCCGCCAGGACTTCTCCCTGCGTCTGGTGCAGCTGACCGCAGCAAAGATTGAGCAGCGTGCTTTTGCCGCAGCCGTTGGGGCCGATTACGGCAGTGATCTGCCCGTCCGGAAAGGAAAGGGATATATCGTGAACCACTTCGACCCCCGGGTATCCGCCGGAAAGCTCTTTTACTTCAATCATGGCGTTTTCTCCTTTCCCGAAAGAGCAGCCACAGGAAAAATGGCACGCCCAGGTAGGCGACCAGAATCCCGACAGGCAGTTCAAAAGGCGCGAATGCGGTTCGGGCGGCGGTATCGCACAGAATCAAAAAGGCCGCCCCCAGTAAAGCAGACAGCAACAGGAAGCTCCGTTTTCCGCTGCCCTTTAGAAGAAAGCGCGCCATATGCGGTACGATCAGCCCCACAAATCCGAGCAGGCCCGCAAAGCTGACGGCCGCGCCGGCAAGTGCAGCGGCCAGCGCCAGAAACAGAAAGCGGTAAAACCGAACCGGCAGCCCCAGCGAGGAGGCGGTGATTTCTCCCAGGCCAAGCACATCCAGCTCCCCGGCAAAGAGCAACGATACCAGAAGCCCGAACAGAATCACAAGTCCGGCGGGCCGCAGGATTCCGGTGGAAACGCCCTCAAAGCCCCCGTTCTGAAAATCGCGCAGGCCGGTCATAATATCGGGGAATACTGTGACCAGCGTGTTGATTCCCGCCGTCATCAGGCTGGAGAGCGCGACGCCGGACAGCACGAGCGTAATGCGCGAGGCTCCCGCCCTGCGGGCGATTCCATACACAAGCAAAACCGAGGCCAGAGCGCCCAGAAACGCCGCAAAGGGAAGAACCAGAACCACACCCGGCAGCAGGGCCATACAAAGCGCAACGGCCAGCCCGGCGCCCGCGTTCACGCCGATGATCCCGGGGCTTGCGAGCGGGTTCTGCAGCACGGTTTGAATCAGAACACCCGACACCGAAAGTCCTGCCCCGGCCAGCGCGGCGGCCAGCAGGCGAGGCACCCGCACATGGAGCAGAATACGCCCGGCGGGACTGTCGATTTCCTTCAGACCATAAAAAAGCTCGGTCAGGCTCAGGCGTACCGCCCCCAGCGAAAGGGCCAGCAAAGCGGCCAGCAGCAGACTGACGGCACAGGCGAAAATTGCAAGGGTACTTCTTCTACTGCTCCCCATATAAAATCTCCCAAAGCTGTTCATATGCTTCGGCCCATCGGTTGTTCGGCTTCTGGTGGAACAGCTCCTTTGGCAGTGTGACGTATCGGCCGTTCTTTACCGCACTCAAGCTTGCCCAGGCCGGGCTGGAAAGCAGCGTGTCCTGCAATGCTTTCTTTGCCTTTTCCTCCGAATCGCCCATGGTCGTTGCGAAAATAAAGTCGGGGTCCTCTTGGATAATGACCTCCATGCTCAGATTGTCCAGCAGCCCGGTCTCACTGTCGGCAATGTTGATGCAGCCCATGTCTTTCAGCATGGCTCCGGCCATGGTATCGCTGTTTCGGGCGGCCACCTTTCCGGCGCCGGCCCGCAGAAACAGAACTTTGGGGGAGGGTTTCCCGGCGGTTCGGGCGATGATTTCCTGAACCTGCTTCTGAACGTCCAGTCCGTTCTTTTCATACAAATCGTCCCGCCCGGTAATCTCGGTACAGATTTTCAACATGTTGAGGTAATCCTCAAACACCTCGACTGAAAAATAAGCGGTGGGGATATGAGCGGCGTTCAGCTGATCAGCCAGATCGGTATGGCCGCTGATGTCGGCGGAAAGGATCACCAGACTGGGATTCAGCGCCAGAATGGATTCCAGATTGGGCGAGTGCAGGCTCCCCACGTTGGCAACGTCTTCCGACAGGCCAAGGTCATCTTTAAAGGAGTCGTCCGTTGTACCCGCCAGCTTGCCGCCTGCCAGAAGCCATGTTTGGGCAAAGCTGCCGGACGCGATGACGACCCGGTCGCTGTCCGTAACGCGGATGGTGTGGCCCAAAGCGTCTGTGAATTCCACTCCGGCGGGCGCAGAGGATTCGGGTTTCGGCGCGGTTTCCGTGCAGCCTGTCGTAATCATAAGCAAGCAGAGCAAAAGTAAAAGGAAAGCGGTGATTCGTTTCATTTCTATAAGTCCTTTTCTGTAAGATGAAAATCAATTTAGAAGGTATTGGTGATCAGGATGAATCATAAAAAAACGGAGATATTATTGGTCGGCTTCAGGAACCTGTCGGTTCTGAAAAGCGAATTTGAACAGGCATTTCCCGCGCGCCGGGTGATTTGCGCAAAAAGTGTGGCGGAAGGGATGGCCAAAGCGGAATCGGACGAGGTTTTGATCCAGCCCGTGTATTTGCTGCCCGGCTTCGAATACGAAAAGCTGTGTTCCGACGCGGCCGGGTACGGCGACAGAGTGATTATCGGCAAGCCGATTCTGTCTTTGGAAGAAAATATTACGGCGCTTGCCGGGCTCCTGTTCCGGGAATACGGATCAAAGCCGACGCTTCTTGCGGGCCACGGCACCGAACACCCGCTGGGGGAGAAGATTTATGCCAAACTGGCGGACCGTTTGCGGGAAGCGGGCTTTGCCAAAGCATTTGTCGGCGTGTTGGAGGGGCGGCCTGGTTTTGATTTCGTTCTGGAGGAGCTTCGGCGCAGCGGCGTTTCGGAAATCACGCTCGCACCGCTTACCATGGTCTCCGGCAAGCATGTGCGCGAAGACATCTTCGGGCAGGGTGCGTCCAGCTGGCAAAGCCGCCTTCAGGCCGGCGGCTTTTGGGTGACACCCGCTTACCGCACCTTGCTGGATTTCTATGCTGTTCGCCGGATGTTCCTGGAAATCTGCGCCCGAACGGATGGATGAGGATTTTTATATGTACATCCCCTCATTCAGATTCACAACGCTTTCCCGGATCGCCAGTTTGTTTGGCAAAAAGATTTTCATGGGAAGCTTGTGCCGCTTTTGAATTCTGTCAATCAGCGTCTGCACCGCCATATTTCCCATTTCGGCAATTGGCATTCCCACGGTGGTCAGCATGGGCGAAACGTATCCGGAAAGCTCGATATTGTCCATGCTGATCAGAGAAAGCTGTTCCGGCACTTTGATTTTCGCCTCGGTAAAGCGGCGCAGTGCGGCGATTGCGGCAATGTCGGTTGCGCAGAACACGGCGGTGGGGAGCGGGCTGGCCGTTTTCAGCAGATGCTCGGCCCCCTGGTAACCTCCGACTCCGTTCTGCAGGCAATCGCTGACGAGGCTCCGGGAGTATTCCAGCCCGTTCTCGCGGAGCGTATCCAGGTACGCCTGGTACCGCACCTCATTTGAAATCTCGCCAATATAGCCGATCCGCCGGTGGCCGCAGGCGATCAGGTAATTCATTGCGATTTGTGTCGCCTCGTACCCGTCGCAGATGATCTGGTCGCAGTCGGCAGAAATGACGTTTCGGCCCACATAAATCAGGTTTTTATACTGCTGTTCCAGAAAACCGATATAATTGCCGCTGAAGCGTCCTAAAATAATCGCTCCGTCCGCTTTGAAGGACTCGATTTTTTCCGGTATGGCGCTGATTTTGACATCGAAAACCGAATAAGAATGCCGCACAGGGTAGCCCTGCTCCAGGGCGCGCTGCTCAATGACCCTTGCAAGCTGCGCGAAAAAAGGATTATCCTCTATCGTTCTGGCCCTGCCCAAAATGCAGGCCAGCGCGCCGGCAGACGGTTCCTGCGACGGGTCTTTTCCAAACTTGAGTGCGCGGGCATTCTGATTGGGCGTATAGCCGGTCTCCTTGATGATTGCCCAGACATGGTCGCGTACCTCCTTGCGGGCAAAGCTGTCGTCCGGGGAATTGATAATCCGTGATACAGTGGAAACGGACACTCCGGCCCGCGCCGCGATTTCTTTCAGTGTCAACCGGGCTCCCCCCTTTTCAACACAATACATATTAAATATATATGGCTTATATGTTACGCCGATTCCCTCAAAATTTCAAGTAAAAAAATGTAGAACGTTTGCGTAACTTTTCGCCCTGATTTCGGCGTTTTCCATGTGTAACGTTTGCGAAATCAGTGCTGGATTTTTTGGCCCCACTCGCGTATAATGATGATTACCATATAAAACTGCATGTAAAGTAGGTAATCGCATGAAGCTGGACATCAAAACACTCGCCACGGATTTTTTCATTATCGGCGGCGGTACGGCGGGCTGCTACGCGGCACTGGCCTTTTGTGAAGAGTCTGGCGGTCGTGTGCTGATTGCTGAAAAAGCAAACATCAGGCGCAGCGGCTGCCTGGCAGCCGGCGTCAACGCCATTAACGCCTACATTGTGCCTGGGAAAACGCCTCAGGATTATGTGGACTATGCCCGGGCGGATGCCGGGGGCATTGTTCGGGGTGATCTGCTGCTGACCATGGCCGAGGGCCTGAACCGCACGGCCGCCAAACTGGAGTCTTTGGGCCTGACCATCCTGAAGGATGCGCGGGGGCAGTATGTGGCACGCGGCAGCCGCAACATCAAAATCAACGGTGAGAACATCAAGCCCATCCTGGCGGACGCCGTTGCCAAACAGAGCCGGATCACCGTACTCAATCGGGTGAACGTATTCGATTACATTGTGAAAGACGGCCGAATTCTCGGGGCCTATGCGATCGGCGTGGATGAGCCGGTTTTGTATGTCATTTCGGCAAAGGCCGTGCTGTGCGCCACCGGCGGCGCGGCCGGGCTGTACCGGCCCAACCACCTCGGCTTTTCCCGCCATAAGATGTGGTACCCGCCCTTCAACACGGGCGCGGGCTACGCCATGGGGATTCGCGCCGGAGCGGAAATGACCACCTTTGAAATGCGCTTTATCGCCCTTCGCTGCAAGGATACCATCGCTCCGACCGGTACGCTGGCGCAGGGGGTGGGCGCAAAGCAGATCAATTCGCTGGGAGAGGTGTATGAGCAGAAATACGGGATCACCACCTCTCAGCGGGTGCATGGTACGGTGACGGAAAATCTGGAGGGGCGCGGCCCCTGCTATCTGCGCACGGTCGGCATCACCAGAGAGCAGGACGAGGAACTGCAGAAGGCTTATCTGAACATGGCTCCCAGCCAGACTTTGCGCTGGATGGAAAGCGGCTGCCCGCCAAGCGTGCAGAATGCGGAAATTGAGGGCACCGAACCCTATATCGTCGGCGGCCATACCGCCAGCGGATATTGGGTCGACACACACCGCGAAACAACGATCAAGGGCCTGTTTGCCGCGGGAGATGTCGCCGGGGGATGCCCGCAGAAATATGTGACGGGAGCCTTTGTGGAGGGCGAGATCGCGGCCAGGGCGGCGGCCAAATATCAACAGGATGCAATCCTTTTGCCAGCCCCGGGTGTGGTGCGGGCAAAACAGCGATGGCTCGAGGGCTTTTTGAACCGCCCCGGAGCGCTGCATAGTACGGATGAGCTGGAAGAGGCCATGCAGGCCGTCATGGATGAATACGCAGGCGGAATCGGTGCGCACTATCGCTTTTCCGATCAGTCCCTGCGCATTGCGGACGGCCAAATCCGGGGGCTGCAGCGGCAGGCCGAATTGCTGTCCGCCTCCGAACTGCAGGAGTTGGTTTATATTCTGGAGCTGCTTGAGCGGCTTACGCTCTGCCGTTCAGTCATTGCACATCTGGGCGCCCGAAAGGAAACCCGCTGGCACAGCTTCGCGGAGCATACCGATTACCCAAAGAGCAGCGCCGAATGGAACTGCTACGTCAACTCCAGGCTGGAAAACGGTGGACTGAACATCCTGTTCCGCCCGCTCGTGAAGGAGGGGGAAACGTATGAGCATTGAGATCACAGCGGCAAGGTGTATCGGCTGTGGGCGGTGCTGCAGCGTTTGTCCCGGCAGCCTGATCCGCTTGGGTGCGGACAAAAGGGCGGGCATTCCGCATCCTGAACGGTGCTGGGGGTGTGCCTCCTGCGTCAAGGAGTGTCCCGTGCAGGCGATCGCCATGTTCCTGGGGAAGGATATGGGCGGCCTTGGCGGGCGTCTCACAGTCCGGCGGGAAAACACCCTGCTTCACTGGACGGTCACAAACCCGGACGGCAGCGCCAAAACCATCACGGTAGACAGCCGCGATTCAAATCAATACTAGGAGTGATTCCCGTGCCATTGACGCACTTAGATAAGCTGGAGGCCGAGGCCATTTACATATTCCGCGAGGTCGTCGCCGAATGCGAGCGCCCGGTCATGCTGTATTCCATCGGTAAGGACTCATCCGTCATGCTGCATTTGGCGATGAAGGCCTTTTACCCCGAAAAGCCGCCGTTTCCCTTTTTGCATATCGACACCAGCTGGAAGTTCCACGAAATGATCGAATTCCGTGACCGCCGCGCAAAAGAGCTGGGCATCAACATGCTGGTATACCGCAATGAAGAGGCGATCGCCGAGGGGGTCAACCCGTTCGATTACGGCGCAGCCTATACGGATATTATGAAAACGCAGGCGCTCAAAGAGGCGCTCACCAAGTACCGGTTTACGGCAGCCTTTGGCGGCGGGCGGCGCGATGAGGAGAAATCCCGCGCCAAGGAGCGGATTTTCTCCTTCCGCAACGAGCACCATGCCTGGGACCCGAAAAATCAGCGCCCCGAAATGTGGAAGCTGTACAACACCCGGATCAACAAAGGGGAGAGCATGCGGGTATTCCCGATCTCCAACTGGACGGAAAAGGACATCTGGCAATATATCCGCCGGGAGAATATCGAAATCGTGCCGCTGTATTTTGCCGCCGAACGCCCGGTGGTGTACCGGGACGGCAACATCATCATGGTAGACGACGACCGAATGCGCCTGCTGCCGGGAGAGCGCCCGCAGATGAAAAAGGTGCGCTTTCGCACGCTGGGCTGTTATCCTCTCACCGGCGGCATCGAGTCGGATGCCGACACGCTCGATCAAGTGATTGCGGAAACGCTCTCCGCCGTGACCTCTGAACGCACCAGCCGGGTCATCGACAAAGAAGCGGAGGGGAGCATGGAGCGCCGCAAACGGGAGGGGTATTTCTGATGAGCGAAGAGAACGGGCTTTTAAAATTTATTACCTGCGGCAGTGTGGATGACGGAAAATCGACCCTGATCGGGCATGTCCTCTACGATTCCAAGCTGCTGTATGCCGATCAGGAGCAGGCACTTTTGCTGGATAGTCAGGTGGGCAGCCGCGGCGGGGCGATCGACTATTCCCTTCTGCTGGACGGCCTGATGGCAGAGCGCGAGCAGGGAATCACGATCGATGTGGCCTACCGCTATTTCACCACGAACCGCCGCAGCTTTATTGTGGCGGACACCCCCGGCCATGAAGAATACACCCGCAATATGGCGGTGGGGGCTTCCTTTGCCGATCTGGCGGTGATTCTGGTGGACGCCTCTCAGGGCGTGCTGGTGCAGACCCGCCGTCACGCCCGCATTTGTGCCCTGATGGGCATTCGGTATTTTGTGTTTGCGGTCAACAAAATGGATCTGGTCGAATATGATCCCAAACGCTTCTTCGAGATTTTGAAGGAGCTTGAAACGCTTCGGGCCGAGCTGGGCCTGGAGCATACGGTAAGCATTCCTGTTTCGGCTACGGAGGGCGACAATGTCACGCGCCATTCCGAAAAAATGCCGTGGTATCAGGGTGAAACTCTTTTGGAACACCTCGAATCGGTGGACGTTTCCGCCGGTGCTCCGGAAGCCGGGTTTTATCTGCCGGTGCAGCGGGTCTGCCGCCCCGATCATACCTTTCGCGGCTTTCAGGGGCAGATCGAAGCCGGGAGGGTGTCTGTCGGCGATACGCTGACCGCTTTGCCCAGCGGCGAGCTCGCGATGGTCAAATCGATTCATATTGCAGATCAGGAAGCGGAAAGCGCGGCCCTGGGTCAGCCCGTCACGATTCAGCTGGACCGCGAGGTGGATGTATCGCGCGGCTGTGTGCTGGCGCGGGGCGCCGACCTGAAAACCACCAAATCCTTTTCAGCCACCCTGCTTTGGATGGACGACCAGAAGCTCGTTCCCGGCAGAGACTACTGGATCAAGCTGGGCACAAAGCTGCTGCCCGCCATTGTGACGGGGATCCGCCACAAGGTGGATGTCAACAGCGGCGAGCTACTTCCTGCCAATTCGGTGGAAAAAAATGAAATTGTGCGGTGCGAGCTTGTGCTTTCCGAGCCGCTGGTGCTGGATGAATTCCGTCTGCACAGAACCATGGGCGAGCTGATCCTGATCGACCGGGTCAGCCATGCCACCGCGGCCTGCGGCGTGATCGAGTCTGTAGGGGATCAGAATAAGGACGGCGTGTACCTGCGCGACGGTTCCGAACAGCTGAAAATCAATCTGTTCGACCGTTTTTATTATTATCCGGATATCCATACCATCCTGCGGCATAGCCCGTCGCCTGCCGTTTATGCGAAGGGGGACGCGCTGCCGCTGCAGAGCGAGGCGTTCGATTATCCTGCCGACTTTGATCTGGCGGCGGATTCCGGCTTTGCCAACATTCGCGGCGGAGCCTTTGCCGGCTTTGGCCCGCGTGAGCCGAGGCTCCCTCTGCTGGATTTAAACGGCATCGAACTGGAGGCGAAGCCGCCCCGCGACTTTGGGAAATACCGCAGGGTGACCGTCTGGGAGAAAGATTATGAGATTTAACACAAAGCTTTTACACGGCGGCTTCCCGGCGGACCTGCAGGGTGCGACGCTGCCGCCGGTCTATCAGGTGAGCGCCTTTGCCCACGAATCCGCCGAAAAGCTCGAAAGAGTGTTTGCGAACAAAGCGCCCGGTTTTGCCTACACCCGTATTTCTAATCCCACGGTGACGGCCTTTGAGCGCCGGATCGCCTCCCTGGAAGGCGGAGCGGACGCGGTTTCCTGCGCCTCGGGCATGGCGGCGGTTTCTATGGCGCTGCTGAATCTTTTGCAGAGCGGTGACGAGATCGTTGCGGGCAGCGGCCTGTTCGGCGGCACGCTGGATCTGCTTGAGGACCTGGAAAAATTCGGGATTCACACCCGCTTTGTGCGGGAGGTGACGGCGGAGCAGGTCGGGCGGGCGATCACGCCTGCCACCCGTGCCGTGTTTGCCGAGCTGATTGGCAATCCCCGGTTGGATGTGGTGGATATTCGGGCGGTTGCAGAAGTAACCGCCCTGCATGGCATTCCGCTCATCATAGACAGCACCACCGCAACCCCGGCGCTGATCCGCCCGCTGGAGCATGGAGCGGATATTGTGGTGCATTCCTCCTCCAAGTACATCAACGGCAGCGGAGACGCCATTTCCGGCGTCATTGTGGACGGCGGGCGTTTCCGCTGGGATTTTGAACGGTTCCCCGCGCTGGCAAACTATCGGTCCATGGGCAAATTTGCTTATACGGCCCGCCTTCGGCAGGATATCTGGCGCAACTTTGGGGCGTGTCTTGCTCCGCAGAACGCGTATCTGAACTGTGTGGGGCTCGAAACACTGGGCCTGCGCATGGAGCGGCTGTGTCAGAACGCGCTGAAGCTGGCCGAATTCTTACAAAAGCAGCCGGGCGTGGCGGTGAATTACCCGGGCCTTGCGGGCAGTCCCTATCGGCCCTTGGTCGAAAGCCAGATGGACGGCAGCATGGGCGGTGCGATCCTGACGCTTCGGGCCGGCAGTAAGGAAAAGGCCTTTGCGCTGATCAACGCGCTGAAATATGCCCATATTGCCACCAATATCGGGGATGTCCGCACGCTCGTGATCCACGCGGCGTCTACCATTTACAATCATGCGACCGAACAGCAAAAAGAAAACGCAGGGGTGTATGACGATCTGATCCGCGTGAGCGTCGGTTTGGAAGACATTGAGGATTTGAAAGAAGACTTCGCTCAGGCGATTTCGAAAATACAAGAAAGTGGTGATTTTCATGGCGACTGATTATAAAGCGCTGAAAAACGGCGGTTTTATGCGTCAGGTGCAGAAGGACAATTTTTCTCTTCGGCTGAAAGTAGTGGGGGGAAATCTGACGGCGGAACAGCTTTTGACCGTCGCCGAAATCAGCAGGAAATACGGTGACGGGCATGTGCATCTCACCTCCCGCCAGGGGGTGGAGATCCCCTTTATCAAGCTCGGCGATGTGGAATCCGTCAAGGCGGAGCTGAAGGAAGGCGGTGTCGACACCGGCGTGTGCGGGCCCCGCGTGCGCACGGTAACGGCCTGCCAGGGCAGCGCGATCTGTCCCTCCGGCTGCATTGATACCTACACACTGGCAACAGAGATTTCCGACCGCTATTTCGGGCGGGAGCTGCCCCATAAATTCAAGTTCGGGATCACCGGGTGCCAGAATAACTGCCTGAAGGCCGAAGAAAACGATATGGGCATCAAGGGCGGTTATACGGTGGAATGGATTCCGGAGGCCTGTACACTTTGCGGCGTTTGCCTGAAAGCCTGCCGCGAAGGAGCCCTGACCCAAGCCGACGGCAAAATCGTGCTGGAGGAAAGCAAGTGCACCAATTGCGTCCGCTGCTTCAAGGCCTGCCCTTTCGACGCGTGGAAGGGCGAACCGGGGTATCTGGTTTCGTTCGGCGGCACCTTTGGCAACCTGATCGCGAAGGGCAGGCAGGTTCTGCCCATCATCCGCGACAAAGAAACGCTGTTCCGGGTGGCGGATGCGGCTATGAATTTCTTTGACAAGCACGCCAAGCCAAGCGAACGCTTCCGTGTGGCGATCGACCGGGCCGGCTGGGACGAATTTGAAACAGAAATGGAGGCGGCGTATCGTGGGTGATTACAACATTGACGAAACGGTGGATATCACAGATGTAGTGTGCCCGGTGACCTTCGTCAAGGCCAAGGTCGCGCTGGAGGAGCTGGAGGAGGGGCAAATCCTTTCCATCCGCATGAACGACGGCGAACCGGTACAGAATGTTCCCCGCAGCGTGAAAGGGGAGGGGCACCAGATCCTGAAGCTGACGGATAACGGGGACGGCACCTATAACCTGATTGTGCGAAAGGCAGGCGATTGAATGGCGGTCAGAATCACAGCGGAAAACCTGGAAGCCGAGGTGCTGAACAGCACGGTTCCGGTTTTACTGGATTTTTATTCGGACAGCTGCATTCCCTGCAAACGCCTGTCTCCGGTTTTGGCGGAGCTGGAGGAGGAATACGGCGGCCGGTTCAAGCTGTGCAAGGTGAACGTTAACGCCAACTCGCCTCTTTCCGAGCAATATGGCGTTCTTTCTGCCCCCACGCTGATTTTTTGTTTCAACGGAGAGGAACGGCAGAGGAGAAGCGGTTTTGCGGGAAAAGAAGCGCTGCGCGAAATGATCAATCAGATTTTGGAGGACTCAAAATGAAACTTACCGTAACCGGCGTCCCAAAGGAATACGCCGATGGCCTCACCGTGGCAAAGCTGATCGAACTGGAGCAGGTGGAAACACCGGAGTACGTTACCGTGTCGGTCAACGATGAATTCATCCGCAGCGACACATTTGCCGAAACAGTGTTAAAAGACGGCGACAGTGTGGAATTCCTCTACTTTATGGGTGGGGGGGCGATCTGATGGCCTTTACCAACGAACAGCTCGAGCGCTATTCCCGGAATATCATTCTGTCTGAAGTAGGCGTGAAGGGGCAGAAAAAGCTGATGAATGCCAAAGTGCTGATCATCGGGGCAGGGGGCCTGGGCGCTCCCGCCGCGCTGTATCTGGCCGCAGCAGGCGTCGGCACCATCGGCATTGCCGATGCCGACGAGGTGGATTTGTCGAACCTGCAGCGGCAGATTATTCACACCACGGCCGATCTGGGCAAGGCAAAGGTGCAGTCGGCAAAAGAGACGATGCAGGCCATCAATCCCGACATCACGGTCAATACGTACCGTACCTTTGTTGCGGCGGACAATGTCATGGAGCTGATCGCGGACTATGATTTTATCCTAGACGGCACCGACAATTTCCCGGCGAAATTTCTCATCAACGACGCTTGCGTGCTGGCAAAGAAGCCCTTTTCTCACGCGGGGATCATCCGGTTCCGGGGCCAGCTGATGACCTATGTGCCGGGGCAGGGCCCGTGTTATCGCTGCGTGTTCAAGGAGCCACCGCCGAAGGATGCGGTGCCCACCTGCAGCCAGGCCGGCATCATCGGGGCGGTCGCGGGCGCGATCGGCTCTTTGCAGGCCGTGGAGGCGGTAAAGTATCTCGTTGGCGCGGGGGATCTTCTCACAGGGCAGCTGCTGACATATGATGCTCTCAAAATGGAGTTCCGCAAGATCAAGCTGCCGTGGGCACACAACTGCGCCGTCTGCGGGGAGCATCCCACCATCTTGGAACCGTTTGATTATGAACAGGCGGAGTGTGATTTGAAATGACGGTCAGGCTGAAAGAATCGGATTATGACGCAATTGTCGGCCACGCAAAAGCGGGATTGCCCAATGAAGCCTGCGGCCTGATCGCCGGCATCGTACAGGGCGATCTGAAAATGGTGGAGAAGGTATATCTTTTGTCGAACCCCGACCAAAGCCCAGAGCATTTTTCGATTGATCCCCGGGAACAGCTGGCTGCCGTTAAGGATATGCGCGCACGAGGTCTTTCTCCGCTTGGGAATTTTCATTCCCATCCCTCCACTCCTTCGCGGCCGTCTCAGGAAGACATCCGGCTGGCTTATGACCCGAAAGCCAGCTATCTGATTCTTTCTCTGGCGGAGGAGACACCGGTGCTCAGGGCATTTGAGATTGCAGGCGGCGCGGTAACCTTGCAGACGCTGGAAATAATCCCTTGATTTCGTTACGGTAGTCCCCAAAAGCTGCCCGGGATCAATACAGGTAAAAGTCCTTACCCGCAGGGCGGGAATGAAACAGAGAAAACAGGAGCCGAAAGCGTTAAGACTGGTCTGTCTTAACGCTTTCGGCTCCTGTGATTTATGGAGGAAAAGGTGCAAAATCCATTTTTGTATCGGTTTCTATAAAGAAAAAAGTTGACAGTATCTTGTTTTATTAAAATATCGAATGTTCGATATTTTTTGAAAAATAATATTGACTTATCGTTTCCGGCGCTGTATAGTATAAAGCAAATCAATAATCATATAAAACATATCAACTTTATATGAAATAACGTTCCAGGAGAATGAAAATGGACTTTTTTCGTGAGAAGGTAGCGCAGGTTCAATTGACAAAAAAAGAGGCACTTGTTGCGGATTATATTCTGAACAACAGTAACAAGGTGTGTTTTATGTCGGCTACGGAGCTTGCCGCGGCGCTTGATATCAGTGACAATACCGTCAACCGGCTGGCGAAATCCATTGGATATCCCTCTTATCTGGAATTGCAAAAGCAGATTCGGGAGCATGTTTCCCATCGCATCGAAAATGCGCAGCGTTTTCTTTTAAACCCCTTGGAGCGAATGTTTTTGGCCGGCCGCAGCGCCAATACACCGGATTCCTCCTTTGAGGCTCAGTTTCTGGAAAAATCGTTTCAGTCCCTGCAGGACTGCTTTCGCAACAATGCCCCGGATAAGCTGGAAAAGGTTTTGTCGCTTTTCCTGAACAGCCAGGTGAAATACATCGGCGGCCAGAGGCCCACGGCCGCCCTGGCGGAAAAATTCGGGTTTATCCTGCGCATGATCCTCAACAATGTGCTCGTTTTGAAGGATGAATATTCCTTTGAAAAAATAATCGATATCGGCCCCAAGGATCTTTTCTTTCTCATAGACTTCAATCCATACAGCCGTTCTGCAAAGAGGCTGCTGCAATACGCACAAGAACGAAAAGCGCAAATCGTGCTGCTGACCGATCAGTTCACTTCCCCTCTTGCGCATTATGCCACAGAGGTATTGGTGGTCGATGTGAACGGTTTCAGCTTTTTCAACTCCAATATTTCCGCACAGGCGCTTTTGGAGTACCTCTGTACCAGGCTGGCCGAACGTGCCAGCCAAACCGCAGAACAAAGGCTCAACTTGCTGAACCCGTATTTTGACAGCCATAAGCTGTCTTCCGGGAAAGCAAATGAATAGAACAAGCAAAGGAGAATACCTATGAAAAAATTCACAGCTCTTATTTTGGCGCTGCTGGTTGGGGCCAGCCTGCTTACTGCTTGCTCCCCCTATGCAGCCCCATCCTCTTCCACAGCCTCAGAGCAGCAAGACGCGAAAGAGATTGTGTACGCCAACGCCACCGACATCAGCTCGATGGACCCCCGAAATGCGACCGGTACGCAGACCGCCTCGATTCTGAACCACGTTTTCAGCGGATTGGTCACCACGGATGAAAAAGGCCAGGTAGTCAACGACCTGGCGGAGTCTTACAAGAATATCGACGACAAAACCTGGGAGTTCAAGCTCAAAGACGGTGTAACATTTCAGGATGGCTCAAAGCTGACCTCCGAAGATGTCAAATATACGCTCGATACCATTCGGGATACCTCCAAAAAATACAAACTCGCCTCGGACTTCTCTTTTATGCAGGTAGAGGTGATCGACGATTTGAACTTCCGGATCATTACGGAGGAACCGTTTTTCGGCTTCCTGCTTCGCCTGAACTATGTGAAAATTATCCCCAAAGCCTATGTGGAAAAGGTGGGCGATGAAGAGTTCGCCGCCAAGCCCATCGGCTCCGGCCCTTACAAATTTGTCAGTTGGAGTAAGGATGAAAAGGTGGTTCTGGAAGCCAACGATACTTATTTTGGCGGCAAGCCCGCAATCGATAAAATTACTTATAAGGTCATTCCGGAAGCGGCTTCCCGCATTGCGGCGCTGGAGTCGGGAGAGGCCGACATCATTGCCAACGTGCCCACCTCGCAGATCGAAAGACTGTCTTCCCTCGAGAACGTGAAGGTTCTCAGCAACCCGACAACCCGTGTGATGTTCGTGGGAATGAACCTGGTCAAGGATGGGCCGCTCCAGAACGAAAAGGTCAGGCAGGCGCTCAACTACGCGGTCAACAAGCAGGCTTTGATTGAAGGCGTGCTGGATGGCAACGCCACGCAGATCGCCACCATTTCCACCCCGGAATATGAGGGCTACGACGCGTCTGTGGAAGCGTATTCCTATGACCCGGAAAAAGCCAAACAGCTTCTGGCCGAGGCCGGCTATGCCGACGGTTTTTCCCTCCAGTTTTCAGTGACCTCCGGGTATCTGAATGGGCAGGATGTGGCACAGGCCATTGCTTCCCAGCTGGGTGAGGTCGGGATCACCTGCACCGTGCAGGAAGAAGACAGCAACCAGCAGCGCGAAAAAATGTCCAGTGGAACCGTGGCGGACCTTTACCTGAACGGCATCGGCGGCCCGTACTCCAATATCGATCTGGTTGCGAAGCTGGCCTTTGGCACCGGCGAGCGCTATTCCACCTACAGCAATGCGGAATTTGACGCCCTTCGCAAAGAGGCGGCGGCCACAGTCGATGAAGAAAAAGCCAAGGTGAAAAACTCTGAAATCCAGAAAGTGATCAAAGAGCAGGCTCCCGCGATTTTCCTATATCAGCAGCATGGGATTTACGCTTACAATACGCGTGTTTCCAATTGGCTTCCCCGCGTAGATGAAATGATTCTGGTATCCAATGCCGACGTGAATTAAACCGGCGGGTTTCCCGCATTTTCCGTTCCGAACAGGAAGCAGCAAAAGCAAACCGCACCGTGCTTTGAAAAAACATGCGCGGTTTGCTTCCGTTTGATGGGTGGTGAGCTAGGCGATGCTGAACTATATACTGAAACGAATTCTTCAGGCCTGTGTTGTTCTATGGGGGATCACCTTAGCGGTGTTCCTGATTTTGCACCTTTCCGGCGACCCGGTGCAACTGATGGTGCCTGCCAGCGCGTCGCAGGCCGAGATCGAGCGGCTTCGGGAAGAGCTGGGGTACAACGATCCGCTTTTTGTGCAGTATGTGCGCTTTCTGGGCGATGCGCTTCGGGGAGATTTCGGGCAGTCCTACAATTATAATCTTCCTGCGCTTGAGGTCGTGCTTCAGCGCCTTCCCGCCACCCTTCATCTGGCGGCGCTTGCGTTTGCCATCTCCCTGGCGCTGGGGATCACCGCCGGTATCGTTTCTGCGGTCAAACAGAATTCTCCGGTGGACTATCTCATTCGGGGCTTCGCTCTTCTCGGGCAGTGTATCCCGACCTTCTGGCTGGGGATCATGATGATCCTGATTTTCTCGGTCCATTTGAAATGGCTTCCCAGCTCCGGCAGTGAGGGCTGGAAATCCATTCTGATGCCGGCCGTGGCCCTGGGCGTTTTCTCCGCGGCCTCTATTACACGGCTGCTGCGTTCCAATATGCTGGAGGTGCTCAGCAAGGAATATATTGACGTAGCCAAGGCCAAGGGTCTGCCAAAGCGCCTGATCATCCTGAAGCATGCGTTTAAAAATGCGCTGAGCTCACTGCTGACCGTGCTGGCCCTCCAGCTGGTTTCCCTGATGGGCGGCTCGGTGATTACAGAAACTGTGTTTGGCTGGCCGGGAATTGGCCGTCTGGCCGTTCAATCCATTCAAAATAATGATTTTATGGTTGTGCTCACGATTGTTGTTCTGATGGCCGCCGGATTTGTACTGATCAACCTGATTGTGGATATCCTCTACGCCGTAATCAATCCCCGCGTGCAATTACAATAAGGAAAGGAACTTACCTGTGTGGAGTCGTTTGAACAAAAGTAAAACAGGAATGCTCGGCGCGGCAATTATTGCCGTCGTGATTGTCATTGCGCTGACGGCCCCGCTGCTCAGCCCGGCGGACAGCAATGAGCAGAATATCATGGAAAAGCTGCAGAATCCGGTTTGGGCAGGCGGCACCTGGGAGCATCTGTTTGGAACGGATAAGCTGGGGCGCGATGTTTTCTCCCGCATTCTTTACGGCAGCCGTGTCACCCTGTTGGTTTCGTTCGCCGGAACAGTGGTAGCCGGTGTTGTCGGTGTGCTGCTTGGCCTGGTGAGCGGCTATAAAGGCGGGTGGGCCGACGTTGTCATTATGCGCCTGGTCGATATCCAGCTTGCGTTTCCCTTTATTCTGCTGGCCCTGTTTATCGCGGCTGTACTCGGCCCCGGACTGAATAATGTGATTTTGATCGCCGGACTGAGCGGATGGGTCAGCTATGCGCGGCTGGTACGCGGAGAGGTTCTCTCGATCAAGGAAAGCGAGTATGTGGAGGCGTTGCGCTCCATGGGTGCGGGGGATATGCGGATTGTGTTGAAGCATATCCTTCCCAATGTCATCAGCCCTGTGATTGTGATCGCAACCCTGGGCATGGCGCGAAACATCCTGATCGAGGCTTCCCTGAGTTATCTCGGCCTCGGGGTGCCCATTGAAATCCCCACATGGGGACGCATGCTCTCCGAAAGCCGGGTGGATATGCTGACTTCGCCCTGGCTGGCCATTCTGCCCGGATTATTCATCAGTCTGACGGTGCTGGGGATCAACCTGTTCGGCGATTGGCTGCGGGACTATCTGGACCCCAGGCTCAGTGACTGAGGGGAGGAGGAAGGCATGAATCAGCATTTGTTGTCCATCAAAAATCTGTCGGTTACCTTTCATACCAAAGGGCGCGCCACCTATGCGCTGAGAAATCTGAACCTTACGCTGGACAAAGGGAAAAAACTGGGGCTTGTGGGCGAATCGGGCTCGGGTAAAAGCGTCATGTCGCGCAGTATCCTCCGTTTACTGGCTGCGCCTCCCGCCCGGATCAGCGGAGAGATCTTTCTGGAGGACGAGGAACTCCTGTCCAAAAAGGAAGAAGAGATGCGTCATATCCGGGGGAATCGAATTTCCATGGTGTTTCAGGAGCCCATGGTCAGCCTGAACCCCTTGTTTACCATTCAAAGCCAGCTGGCCGAGGTGGTTCGCACGCATCGGAAGCTCCCGAACGGGCAGCTTCATGAGCTGCTCGTGCAGAGCCTGGCCGAGGTGGGGATCGCCCAGCCGGAGCGCTGTTTAAAGCAGTATCCCCACGCTCTTTCGGGCGGTATGCGCCAGCGCGTGATGATTGCCATGGCTTTGCTGTGCAAGCCGGAAATCCTGATTGCAGATGAACCGACGACCGCGCTGGACGTGACGATACAGGCACAGATTCTGGATCTTCTCAACGAAGTGAACCAAAAATACGGCACCTCGATCATACTGATTACCCATGACCTGGGTGTGGTAGCGGAGACAGCAGACACCGTGGCCGTGATGTACGCAGGGGAAATCGTGGAGCTTTCCGATGTGCGGGATATTTTCAGACATCCGCTGCATCCGTATACACAGGGGCTGTTACAGTCGATTCCCTCTTTGGAAGACGAAAAAGAAGAGCTGCAGGCAATTGAAGGAACGGCGCCCAGCCTGCATGAGCTGCCAAAGGGCTGCGCGTTTTGTGGCCGCTGTCCTTATGCGCGCCCGCTTTGCAATGCCGACCCGCCGCCGGAGGTGCGTCTGGGCGACCGGCTGGTGCGCTGCTTTCAATATTCCGGCCAATGGTAAGGAGGGATCAGGCTGTGAGTGTAATCAAAACACAAGATGCTTTTCAGGCGCAGCCGCTGATCGAGGCGCACAATCTGGAAAAAACCTTTTCCACAGGCGGTCTGTTCGGCGGGCGCTCCGCCGGGCGGGTCAAGTCGGTCAACGATGTAAGTCTGTCCGTTTTCGCCGGACAAACGCTGGGGATCGTGGGGGAATCCGGCTGCGGAAAGTCCACGCTGATCCGTCTGCTGTTGTATTTGATCCGGCCCAGCGCCGGCCGCGTTCTTTTTCTGGGGAAAGACCTGAGTGCGCTCCCCAAAAAGGAGCTGCGAAAGCTGCGCAGGAATATCCAGATCGTTTTTCAGGACCCCTTTGCTTCTCTGAGTCCCCGGCAAAAAATCGGGGACGCGCTGGCGGAGCCTTTTCTCATCCACCGCCTCGGCAGCCGGAAAGAAGCCTTGGAAAGGGCAAAAGAGCTGCTCAGTGAAGTGGGCCTGAATCAGGACAGTCTGGAGAAGTTCCCCCATGAGTTTTCGGGGGGACAGCGGCAGAGGATCTGCATTGCACGCGCACTTGCCGTGAACCCGAAGGTGCTGGTTTGCGATGAGTGCGTATCCGCGCTCGATGTTTCTGTGCAGGCGCAGATTATCAATTTGCTGATGCGGATTCAGCGGGAAACCAATATTGCCATGATTTTCGTTTCCCACGATCTGCGTGTGGTTCGCCATATCAGCATGGATATTGCCGTCATGCACCAGGGGAGAATCGTAGAGGCGGCTGAGAAAAAGGAGCTGTTTCAAAATCCGCTGCACCCTTATACAAAGGCGCTGCTTTCGGCGGTTCCTTCTCCCGACCCGGAGCACCGCAGGCAGCGCACCATTCTGACGGCAGAAAAAAACAGCGATGCTCTTTTGGGCTGTCCCTTTGCGGGAAGCTGCCTCATGGCCAGAGCGGAGTGCGCGCTTACCCCGCCGATTCTGGAGGACGGAGGAACGGGGCATTTTGTCCGCTGCCCCGTTGCTTTGGCAGAAATCAGTAAAAGCAGGCTGTAATCAGGCCGGAAAGGATATGGCATAACACTATGACGAAGGAAGAACGAATCAGGGCCGCCATCGCAGGAGAAACGCCGGATACCATCCCGTTTTCCTTCTGGTCTCATTTCCCCGAAACGGATCTGGACCCGGAAGCCATTGCGGAGGAAACCCACCGTTTTGCCCTGGAATATGATATTGACCTCGTAAAGACCATGAACAACGGAATGTACAGTGTGGAAGACTTCGGAGCGGTCGTTGATTACTCCGGGATTGCCGGGGGCGGCGTAGCCAAACTCCGCGAAATCCCTGTGAAAACCACTCGGGATTGGGAGGTGCTGGAGCCGGCCTCGATTGAAACGGGCGCTTTGAAGCGGGAGTTGGTTTATCTTGAAAAGCTGTTGGAAAAAATGAAGGGCCTTCATACCCCGGTGGTGTTTACGGTTTTCAGCCCCCTGACCACAGCACATAAGCTTTGCGGCGGCAGCCTGAACCGCTATATTCGGGAAGAGGGCGGGGAAGCTTTGAAAAAGGCCCTGTCCGCCATTGCCCAAACCACGGCGCAGCTGGCCGCGCGGGCCATTGAACTGGGTGCCTCGGGAATCTTTTTGGCCTCTCAAATGTCTAACAGCTCTATGATGAGCGACGAGGAATATGCGGAATATGGAAAGCCCTACGATCTGTCGGTGCTCAAGGCGGCGGAGCAGGGCTGGTGCAACATTCTGCACGCGCACGGAAATGACATTCTGTTCGATGTACTCAAGGATTATCCCGTACAGATTTTCAATTGGCACGTATGGGAATCCCTTCCCGATATTGAAGAAGGGAGCGCCGCTTTAGATAAGTGCATTCTTGGCGGCATGGAACGGATGGACATTACCAAAGGTGACAAAAACAGGGTGCGCAGCCAGATTTTCCATACCATCAGGGCCACAGGCGGGAAAAACCTGATTTTGGCCCCCGGCTGTGTGGTGCGGCATCCGTTAAATAAAAGCATGCTGTCTTATATCCAAAGCGCCAAGCGGGAAATCGAACAAAGACTGTGATAACCGGAGCTTCTTTCCGGTCTGACAACAAAGGAGAGAAATCATTTGAGCTGTATTGTTTCTGTGAGCGGAAGCCCTTATGAGCAGGGTCTTACGCAAGGCAAGGAATTAAAAGAAGTTATTTTGCGCAACCTTCAGCGCGTGGATCAGAAGCTGAAAGAAAGCCGCTGCGATCAAAAGCGATACGAAGCTTTTGTCAGCCGCAATCTTGAGATGATGAGAAAATTCGAACCGGCTCTTTATGAGGAGATGGAAGGAATCGCCCAGGGTTCCGGCCTGCCTTTTGCGGATATTGTGCGGCTGAATATTCCTGCATACTTTATGACGGAGTATTTTAACCAGGAATGCAGTATGATTGTGGCCAGAAAAAACGCCACCGCGGACGGCTGTACTTATGTGGTCAAAAACCGAGATATGGGTACCTGGATCGAGCAGTGCGTTTTAAAGCGCAGCTACCCTGACGGCAGTCAGATCGTGGAGGTCAACGGGGCCGGCATCGTCACCTACCCGGCCGGGGGAATCAACGGGCATGGCCTGTGCGTCACCACAACCGGCTTTTGGTCGGCGGATCTGCCGCCGGAGATCGACCGGGTAGATTCCTCCCATATTTTTCTGAATATCCACCTTTTGCTTGCAAACTGCAAAACTGTGGACGAGGTCGTCGCTTACGCAAAGCAATCTCCCCGCATGAACGGGCTGAACGTGCTGGCTGCCGATGCAAATGCGGCCTGTGTAATTGAAATGACATCGAATGCCGTCTCTGTGGAATATGATCAGGGAAAGGGCGTTCTGTTCCGCACCAACCATTACCGCTCTGATGATTTTTCCCACTTTAATCCGGAGCCGGCGCTTCGCCCCTCCACTTTTCACAGAAGTAAGCGGATCGAAACGCTGTTAGAACAGCAATACGGGAAGATTCGTTTTCAGGATTTGCTCCGGATCATGTCCGATCACGAAAACGGCATCAACAGCATTTGCCGCCACCCGCAGGGGGAGATTCAGAGCCGGACGGTTTCCTGCTGCCTGTTTGTCGTGGAAGACCTGGAAGTGTGGACTGCTCTCGGCAATCCCTGCGAGCAGCTTCCGTCCGTACGGCTTTCAAAATAAAAATGGAGAGCGGAGGGAGACAATGAAGACACAGATAGAGTCTTTTCTCAGAACCCGGCAGGAGCGGTTTCAATCCTTGATGAAAGAGAAAGGGATTGATGCCGCGATTCTTGTTAAGCCGGAAAATGTGTTTTATTTCAGCAATTTTAACCCAGTCCTCAACAGCCACCCCGTTTTTATGCTGATTCCTCTCGAGGGGGAGCCCTGCCTGCTGGTACACAGCATTCGCTATCTGCACGCGCAGGAGGAGGGCGGCATCCGCAGCATTTACTGCTACGGGAAATGGGGGAATACCCCCTCCCTTGCTCCGGAAGCGAACGAAGCGATCCACGAGCTGCTGGGAGAAGTAGAGGGCACGATCGGCTTTGAGATGGAGAGCATTTCTGTTGAGCTTTATTCCGGGCTGCTGAATACGCTCCATGCACGCAGCAGCGTCTCTGTTTCAAGAGATATTTCTCTGTTGAAAATGGTAAAGGATGAATACGAAATCGGGTGTATCCGGCGAGCGGCCCGCCTGGTAGACTGCGGGGTGGAAACAGCCATCCGGTTTTTGCGCGAGGGGATGAGTGAAGCGCAGGCCAGCACCGAGGCGCAGTACAGTATGCGGAAGCTGTGGCACAAAGAATACCCCGAATTCGAGGTTTGCGGGTTTGGCAATTCAGAGGGCGGAATGATCGACAGCCTGAATGTATGGTCGCTTTCTAACGAGCATATCGCCTATGGGTGCGATTGCCCCAGACACTACATTCCGGCAGACGGAGATATTTCCTTGCCGATGGCGTGGGCCAAGCTGGGCGGCTACCATGCCGAAAACGAGCGCACGGTGTTGGTCGGCAGCGTGAGCGGAATCCGCCGAAAGGCTTATGACGCCATGCTGGAGGCCCGGGCTGCCGTTTTCGATATTCTGCGCCCCGGTATCCTCTTTGAAGAGCTTTATTTTGCGGCCGCAAATGTATTTTCTTCATATGGGTTTGAAGATATTCTCCCGGGCAGAGTGGGGCATGGGATCGGGAATTCGGCCCACGAATTTCCGTCTCTGGCGCGCGGCAACAAGCTGGAGCTTGCCCCCGGTATGGCGATTACGGTAGAACCGGGACTGATGGATAAGAACTGGGGCGGCGCGCGGCATTCGGACAGCGTCCTGATTACAGAAACCGGTTATGAAATCCTGACGCAGCTGGATGCAGGATATCTTCAAATATAGAATGAAAATATATAAAAGGAGGGCTGAAATCAGCCCTCCTTTTATATTGAAATTTTTACTGTACCATAATGTAAAATAAAGTGACCTTCTTTAGTTGCTAGAAAAGTATTTGATCGTTTTGTTTTATACCGATCTTTCCTTTTGCTTTCCGATCACCTATAATGTTACTATAAAAACAAGCTGACAATATGCCAGCTTGTTTTTGTCTGCGAATTCTCCTCTCGTGGATATGTTTCTATTTCCATTTTGTATACGCTGCAATGTAGTTGATCGGATAAGTGGATAAACAGGAATTTGTGTGGAGGGCTCAGCATGGATAAAACAAGAAAGTTGATGGAAATGAACAAAGAGAAAGCGGTAGAATCGAGTGCCCCGTTGCAAGGCGGCGTAGCCTTAGATGCAGGGCCGTTCTACCACGGTACAAAAGCCGACTTGAAGCTGGGGGACCTGCTGGAGCCCGGTTACAGCTCTAACTATGGTGATCGGCAGAAGGCAAACTATGTCTATCTGACAGCGACCCTGGATGCAGCTGTGTGGGGAGCAGAACTTGCGTTGGGGGATGGGCCCGGTCGAATCTATCTTGTGGAGCCCACCGGCGCCTTTGAGAATGATCCCAATCTGACAGATAAGAAATTTCCGGGAAACCCGACCAGATCCTATCGCACCCGGCAGCCCCTGCGTGTACTAGGCGAAGTCCTAGAGTGGGAGGGACACTCCCCGGAGGTGCTCCAGAAAATGCTGGATCATCTCGATGCACTCAAACGCCTCGGCATTGAGGCGATAAATGACTGACCGCGTGATAGTCAATCAATCCAGTCTGCTGGTTTGCTTTGAACCTGTATTGCATTGCTATAATGTTCACCCATTTGTGCCGTCAAACTTTATTTGGTGCGGATATGTGCGGAGTTTGTTTTTCCGAATATTCGTACCACCAGCTTGAAGCTAGAAACAAAACGCACTTTCCTTTGTTGAGTGCGTTTTGTTTTGTGTCCGCGTTGCAGCCTGCATCTGTTTTGTACTAAGCGGTACAAATGTAAAAGGCACAAAGTATGGAAGCGTTTTATTGAACTGTCCAGAAATTCGTACCTTTTTCCACGTTCTAAAGCTTACCTTCATTTATTTGCACTTTGCCAGAAAATGAATCTAAGGCAAATGCCACTTCTCAATCCTCATGCGTTCTTCTGATAAGTATAGATGCCCAGACGATTATTCGTGAGGTACATGATCGGAATCAGCAGCTTTTTGGCTCCCGGCAACAGCCGCCGCATCTCATCGGTAAAGTTAATCAACCCGGTCTGCCTGAGTCCGGGGCATAGGCGCACGACCTCACTGCCATCCTTAACTCCCCAGTTGAACTGTGCGCCGGTCTTTTTCACCGTGTCATGCATGCTTCCCTTGTTCACAAGACCCTTATAGAGCAGATCAAAATGTGCTTCAAAGCGGTCAAAACCGTCGGTTAAAATCTCAAGAAGCTGTGCGACCTCGTTTTCGTGAAGATACATCAGCATGCCTTCAGAAATGATCAGCAGCGGCTGGCCGTTTGTTTTGACAGCCTGTGTCCAGCTAGGGTCCAGCGCGGATTTCGGAATGTTTTGCACGCGGGGATGCTCTTCGAAAAATCGCTTGCGCTGTTCAATCACCTCGGGAAAATCCAGATTATACCACTGGATTCTGCCGTTGTCCACCCGGGAAAAACGGGTGTCCAGTCCACATCCTACCGAAACAACAGCGCATTCAGGATTTTTGTGGATAAATAACCGCGCCTGATCGTCCATCATTTTGGCGCGCGCAAGAACACCGTAATAGGACATGACACCGCTGTCAAACTTGGAAAAATCGTAGTCTATTCTTTTGACCATCTCGGCGGCCTTTTGGTCGTTCAAGACAGGGGCAGTACTGGCCGCATCTTTCGCCCGGACGGAAAGAGTGATCATTAGTGTTTCCATGACACCATCGAGCTTTACAGGCATAATTGATTCCTCCCGCAGTTTCTTTTTGCCGTCATCACAAAGTTAGCTATAACTAACTGCTTATATCGATAACATACGCTTCCATATTCTTTTTGTCAAGTGCCAGTTCGCCCTTTGGTTATCGACAATTATGATAGATAAATCACAGCTGTTGAAGAGGGCCTGAGAGCGACGTGAAGTTATGGTGCTATGGTATTGTTGTGATGTCTGCGGAGTCGCCGCTTTATTTTGGTAAATTGGCATTGCCTATGGGAAAAGAGAAGAAATCTTTTTTCCACTATTGTTCCAAGACAAAAGGCCCTTGAGTAGCCATAAAGACAAGCTGGCAGATGGCAGTCCTGAATAGGACAGTATAAAACGGAAACTGTTTATGGGCACTGCCAAGTAAGACGCCTGAAAAATAAGCATATCGTTAAAGCCGGGCATACACTTGTTTTTGTTTTTTTACAAACATCCCTTCAAACCAATGGGCAGGGAATATAAAGAAACAGACACCAAATGGTAAAACAATGGTACAGGCCGCTAACGGATCAGTAAATATATTTTAAAAGCCGTTGACATCTATTACGTTTAGTGATATATTTATATTACAGTAAACGTAATAATTAAATGGAGTGATAGATATCAGAGATAATATAAAGGGTGGGGCATTAACAGAGACAACTTTCCTTGTCCTGTTAGCCGTATATCAGCCGAATCATGGCTATGGGATCATGCAGTTTATTGAAAGGGAGACCAATGGACGAGTCGTTTTAGGTGCCGGCACTTTGTATGGGGCCATCAATACCCTTGTAAAGAAAAAATGGATTGCCCTTTTTGGTGATGAAGCGGATAGCAAGAAAAAAGAATACCTTATAACCGATATTGGAAAGCAGAAAGCGGAAGAAGAGTTACAACGTATAGAGGAGGTTCGGAAACTGGCTTCGACAATGATTAAGGGGGATAGAAGCAAATGAGCAAAACAGTAGTTCGATACTTTTTTGATTTTCTGGAGGGACAGGAAAAATGGCTGAACAACATGGCTGGGCGTGGTTATCGACTAAAGAAATGTGGAAAGATGACCTATATTTTTGATGAGTGCGAGCCAAACGAATATGAATATGCCGTAGAATTTGTTGGAGATCAGGCCGAGTCCAAAGCAAAGGATTGTCGCAACTATCTTGAAAGCATGGGTTTTCGTGCTTTTCCA
>OFCQ01000150.1_pt1 | contig 47477 bp, 47 predicted proteins | sample 1520861 | NCBI WGS metagenome assembly OFCQ01 (sample SAMEA2699036, study PRJEB24076) | metagenome | biome: Human gut stool | place: Spain | collected 2012-11-21 | reverse complement strand
AGGACAGAAGGAGGAATTTGCAGGGGGTTGATTTGGTACCTTTGTATAGAAGTTTTTCAGTGCACTGTAGATAGAAACGTGCAAGATTTTTCGATACTTCAGATTAACTCAAAATACTACAAAACGACAGGAATCAATATATAGGGGGTCACATACACATGAACAGAATTTGGGAAGGAATTAATCTTTATTAGAATAAGTCGGCCATCTGTGCGGCGTCTGGGACGGATAAAAAAGAGATAAGGACAGTTTTCTTGCATTTTCGGCATTTTTTCTCCTCTCAGTTTGACCGACAAAAGGATCGGCGTCAGGGAGCTTGGCTCATGCCGTGAGGAGGGCGGCAGGGCTCCAGAAAGGATAATCCCTCCCCAAAGAGTACAAGGGATAGTGGAAAGAAAGAAAAAAGAGCTTCAAAGGGGTGAAAAATAAGAAAGGTTTTTATTTTAAAAAAGAACTTTACACATGTCCTCCACAGGAGGACAAATAGGGCGGAAATCCACCGCTGGTCGCCGTTTTCAGCCTATTGCCTTTGCAAAACAAATGCACTATAATAGGGTCGTGAATTTATTTGACAGCCCGGACAGGCAACTGTCCGGCGGGAAAAAGGAGGCTGTTATGTCAATCTTAGAGGGCTCCATTGGGGTAATGGATTCCGGCATTGGCGGGCTTACGGTTGCGAAAGAAATTCAGCGTATCCTGCCGCATGAGGACATCCTGTATTTTGGCGATAGTGCCAATTGCCCTTACGGGAACAGATCGGCGCAGGAGATCGCAGAGCTGAGCCGCAAAATGCTCCGTTTTTTGGGCGACCGTGGGGTAAAGGTCGTCGCGATTGCCTGCAACACCATTTCAACTCTTGTCGACATACTTACACCGGACTTTGATTTTAAGATCATTGGCATTGTGGCTCCTTCTGCTGCATATGTTGTGCGCTCGGGAATCAAAAGAGTGGGGCTGATCGCTACGGAATTCACCGTTTCGACCGGCAACTACGATAAGCTGATCCATCAGCTTGATCCGGAGGTTCAGGTGACCGGCAAGGGCAGTCCGCTGCTGGCGGGGCTGGTTGACAGAGGTGACTTCAACCAGGACGACATCAACACCGAGATCCGTACCCAGATCGACAACATCCTGTCCAGAGATCCTCAGATTCAGCACGTCATTTTGGGGTGTACGCATTATCCTATTATAGGAAAGAACTTCGAAGAGTGCTATCCTGAGCTTTCCTTCATTAATCCGGCCCTTGAACAGGCCAATGTCGTTCGCGACTACTTGACGGAAAAGGATTCCCTGGCCCAGGAGGGAGAAGGCAGCTTTACCATTTGTACTTCGGGTGACCCGGAGGTTTACGTCCAGGTTGCGAAGCGGATTGGGATGAAAGAGCCTACTTCCACAGCTCATATCGCTCTGTAAAAAGAATTTGTATTCCGTTCTATTTTATAGAGAGAGCAGAATCAGAAAGCTTTTTGTACATAAGATGAGCTTTCGCGGCAGGTAAGAATGTGCGTGGCCTTCATTCCGTATTCCATCGCTGAAACGGCAATGCCGGATCTTTACAGCGACAGCGGGAATAGGGTTGGTACAGAGCGGGTGGTGCTCGTAAAAAACCACCGGATTGACAACGAATGGAGCGGCTCCAACAAGACTTTTTTGGCAGAATAACGGGAAACAAGCCCGTGATTTGTTCATGTTGGATGGTATTTGCTCCGGCGCCAAATATTTTTTATTAAATTTTTGACGTTATTGTATTTTTCTGTAGCATTTTGACATCGCGATGTCATACTTACAGACAACCAAATTTCTATTGTTGTAGGAGGAGATAGTTTATGGGCGTTTTAAAAGGAGTCATTGATATCGGCACGAACGATGCCGGTATGACTACAATTGGCCTAAACATGTACCTGGCGGCAGGTCTTGCGGCACTCTTGTTTTGGCTTGGTAACTGGACAGTTGACAAAGTTCGTTTCCTAAGAGAAAAATGTATCCCCGCGCCTCTGGTAGGCGGTTTGTATTTCGCTATCGTGAATACGGCCCTCACCGCAAGCGGTGTGTTGACCATTTCGTTTAACGACACGCTGCAGTCCTTCTTTATGTTGGTATTCTTCTGCACCGTCGGTTTCACGGTCAGCATTCCGATTCTGAAGAGCGGCGGTAAAAACATCATTATCATGCTGCTGCTGGCAACCGTGATGACATTCCTGCAGAACTTCCTGGGCGGCGGACTGATGGCTGCGTTTGGTCAGGATCCCAGACTCGGCGTTGCGGCAGGTTCCACCGCGCTGATCGGCGGCCCCGGCACGGCGGCTGCGTTCGGTGCAACCATGGATGCTCCCTTTGATCAGGGCGGCTACAACATGGGCGGCACAGGTACCATCGTAGGCGTTACCGCGGCTGTTTTCGGCCTGGTAATGGGCTCCATCATGGGCGGCCCCACTGCTTACAGAAGAATCAAGCAGTTCAACCTGAAATCCACTGAAGCGGCTCTTGAGGGCGGCGAAGACGGCGAGAGCTTTACCACCACCGGCGGTGCCTTTACTCATGCAGCAATGCTCCTCGCAGTTGCGATCGGTATCGGCCAGCTCGTTTCTGTCGGCTTGAAGGCGGCTACTGGCATTACACTCCCCGGATATATCGGCGCGATGTTGGTTGCAGCTTGCATGCGCAACATTAACGACGCAAGAGGCAAGAAGTTCCCGGGCGAAGAGATCGACACGGTCGGCGGACTTTCCCTGAACCTGTTCCTCGCAATGGCTATGATGAGCCTCAAGCTGTGGCAGCTGGTCGACCTGGCACTGCCTCTGATCGTTGCCCTGCTGGCTCAGATCGTCCTGATGTATCTGTTCTCCTACTATGTAGTGTTCAACGTAATGGGCAAGAACTACAATGCTGCGGTACAGACCGCCGGCTTCATCGGCTTCGCGATGGGCGCTACTTCCAACGCGATGGCGAACATGCAGGCGATCACCAAGCAGTATGGTCCCGCAAGAGAAGCTTATTTCGTAATCCCCATGGTTGGCGGTCTGTTCATTGACTTCGTCAACGCGGCGGTTATCACCGGATTCCTCAACTGGTGGACTCCGTGATCTGATTCCTTAAACTTTAAGGGATTGATCAATCTGAATTTCTAAAAAGTGTGTGTGGTTCTGCCGCCCGGATGAAATCGCCGGGCGGCAGAGCGTGGAAAAAACGATGATCGGCCGTTCTGAATGATGTGTGTGGTTTCAGGAAGAACGCCGTTTCGCGTTTTCTGAAAATAGCGACGTTTTTTGGACAAAATAGGTATTGGCAAAAAGCTTTTGCGGGAGAAGTGCGTGCGCTGAACCCAGAGCTTGCGAATCCTTTTTGTATATTTACGTAAATTTTCCCTATTTTTAGAGAAAAATTTTTTTTATGGAGGTCTTTGTTATGAACGCGTATGTTGAAAGAGTGTTGGAAGAAACCAAGAAAAAGAACGCCAATGAACCTGAATTCCTTCAGACTGTTGAAGAGGTTCTCTCTTCCCTGGCTCCCGTGGTGGATGCCCACCCCGAGTATGAGAAGGCCGGCCTGCTGGAGAGAATGGTTGAGCCCGAGCGCACCATTGAGTTCCGTGTAGCATGGGTTGACGATGCCGGTAAGGTAAACGTAAACCGCGGCTACCGTGTACAGTACAACGGAGCAATCGGACCCTACAAGGGCGGCCTGCGTTTTGCTCCTTCCGTAACCCTGTCTGTCATCAAGTTCTTGGGCTTTGAGCAGACCTTTAAGAACAGCCTGACCACTCTGCCCATGGGCGGCGCTAAGGGCGGTTCCGACTTCGATCCCCGCGGTAAGAGCGACGCTGAGATCATGCGCTTCTGCCAGTCCTTTATGACTGAGCTGTATCGCCACATTGGTCCCGACATCGACGTTCCCGCCGGCGACTTGGGCGTAGGCGGAAGAGAAGTTGCCTACATGTATGGCCAGTATCGCCGTATCCGTGGCGCTTTCGAGAACGGTGTTATCACCGGTAAGGGCCGTTCCTTCGGCGGCAGCTTGATTCGCCCTGAGGCTACCGGCTATGGCGCTATCTACTATGTAAACGAAGTTCTGAAGCATGAAAATGATTCCATTAAAGACAAGACCTTCGCAGTTTCCGGTTTCGGCAACGTGGCTTGGGGCGCTGTGAAGAAGATTGCGGAATTGGGCGGCAAGGCTGTTACTATTTCCGGTCCTGACGGCTATGTATACGATCCCGATGGCATTGTAACCGACGAGAAGATCAACTTCATGCTCGATATGCGTTCCAGCGGCCGTGACAAGGTTCAGGATTATGCCGACAAGTTTGGCGTAGAATTCTTCCCGGGCGAGAAGCCGTGGGGCCGTAAGGTTGATATCGTCCTTCCCTGCGCTACGCAGAATGACATCAACATGGACGAAGCAAAGAAGATCGTTGCCAATGGCATCAAATACTATATCGAAGTTGCCAACATGCCCACCACCAACGATGCTCTGGTATACCTGATGGGCCAGAAGAACATGATCGTTGCTCCTTCCAAGGCTGTTAACGCCGGCGGCGTTGCGGTTTCCGGTCTGGAGATGTCCCAGAACAGCGAGAGACTGTCTTGGACTGAGGAAGAGGTTGACCAGAAGCTGCATCAGATCATGAAGAACATTCATGATGCGTCTGTTGCTGCTGCAGAAGAGTTTGGCCTTGGCTACAACCTGGTAGCTGGCGCGAACATCGCTGGCTTCAAAAAGGTTGCCGACGCTATGCTGGCTCAGGGCATTTTCTAAACAAAATCAAGGTTTTTCCAAGTTGTTTTTAGATAGGCGGGCGTTGTATACGCCCGCCTATTTCTTCTGTTTGCAATGATAAGGATACAAGGAGAGCATAGGCCATGAAGTATAAGGTACTGTTTCTAAAGGAACTGGATGTTTCCGGCAAGCAAATTTTGTGGGATGACGGCGCGGAGATCATCGTAGCCAGCGGACACTCTGAGGATGTTTTCATCAAAGAGATCCGGGAGCATCAGGTAGATGCGATTATGTGCCGTACCGAAATTGTTACCCCCGCGATGATGGACGCTTCCCCGAACTTAAAGGTCATTGCGAAGCATGGCGTGGGTCTGGACAATATTAATGTGGAATATGCCACAAAGAAGGGCATTCAGGTGGTTTATGCGCCTCTGGGGAATTACAACTCTGTCGCAGAGCATGTGATAATGCTGATGCTGATGGCTGCCCGCCGCTACAAACACGTTGACCGTGAATTCCGCAGCGGCAACTTTGATGTTCGCTATACCCTGCAGGATACCTTTGAGCTGGAAGGCCTGACGCTCGGCATTCTGGGCTGCGGCCGCATTGGTCAGATCATCGCCAACAAGGCTGCTCTGGGCTTTGGCATGAACGTCATCGGCTACGACCCCTATGCCAGGCAGGAGAGCATGAAGGCGCCCGTCAAGCTGCTGGAGAACAGAGACGACGTGCTGGCCAGGGCTGACTTTATCAGCCTGAATCTGCCCTCTCTCCCCTCTACCCGTGGCAGCATCAATTATGCCGCTTTCCAGAAAATGAAGCCGAAGGCTTTCTTCATTAACTGCAGCCGCGGTGACGTTGTCGTGGAAGCCGATCTAATTAAGGCTCTGCAGGAAGGCCTGATTTTGGGCGCCGGTCTGGACGTGTTCGATCAGGAACCGATCGAATTCACCAATCCGATGCTTGAGATGGACAACGTGATCATGACTCCGCACACTGCCGCAACCACCCGCCAAGCGGTTGTGCGCTGCTGTACCACCGCTGCACGCGGCATTATGGAGGTTATGAACGGAAAACCCATCACTTTCCCGGGCAACAAAATTGACTGACTTTACTCCCTCCCGTATTCGCTTTGAATACGGGAGATGTCTTTCCAAGACCCTTTTAGGCATCCTGAAAGCCCATTTCCCCTGTCTGTCGGATGAAATTTTCCCACGATGAAATAGGGCGGGATTTTAATATTCTTTTGAATAAAATCCCGCAAAAAAATACATAAAAATGCAAGTGGTAATTTGGGAGATGTTATAAGTGAAATCCCGTTTTTTGTTAAAAATCACTTTATGAAATACGGAAAAATACATAAAAAGTCACGCTTTTTCAGCATCTCTTTCAACATAGTTGATTTTACAAAAAGCTATGGTATAATTGAAATAAAGAATGAGAAAGGCTTTTTGAGGGATATTATCTTTTTTGGAGAAACGCTTTCCCCTGTGCTCAAAACGGATCTGCACAGGTGTGCGGTACCGGCTGAGCTGGGCGGAATATAGGCAAAGAGAGGGAGACATATTATTGCGGTAAGGGGAGAGGAAATGAATGATTTAAAACACTGGAAGCACGCATTGCTGATTGCGGTTATCGTGACTTTTTCCTCTCAGTTGTATTTTAATTTCTTTACGGATAACTTTCGTATTTCAGCGGCTGTCATCTTGTTTCCTGTTTTACTCATGACGATCGCCAAGGATCAGAATTCCGCGGCGATTGGCTGTGTGACCGGCGCGATGGTGTTTGTGGTGCGTCTGTTCCTGATCAGCTCGGGGATTGCGCAGCTACAGGACAATGTGACGGTTGCGCTGATCGGCGGTCTGTTTTATGTGGCCTATGGATTGCTGTTTTCGGTTTTCATTAAAAACAAGCACACGATTCCGTTTCAGCGGATGATCGTTGGGATGGTGCTCAGCGATTTCTGCGCCAATATTTTTGAAGTCGGGCTGCGTACAAGCATGCGGTACAACAGCCTTGATACACAGGTATACTTTTATCTATTTGGAATCGCGGTAGTTCGTACGATTATCGCGGGTTCTATTTTGCTTGGTGAGCAGAATTATCGTGCTCTTATGAAGAAAATGGAGCACGAAAACCGCTATCAGCGCCTGTACCTGATGACGACGCGGCTGAAAAATGAAGTGTACTTCATGGAGAAAAATACCGATGAAATCGAGTCGGCGATGAGCAATGCCTATCGCCTGTATGAGAAGCTGTCGGGAATGGATTTACAGCCGGAGCTGAAGAAAACGGCGCTTTCGATCGCCCGCGATGTCCACGAAATCAAAAAGGATTATATCCGCATCATGCAGGGAATACAAAAAGAGATTGACGAGCAGTACAGCGAAGAAGAGATGGGAATTCGTGATCTGCTGCAAATATTAAAGGAATCCACCTACCGCCTGCTGGAGGCCCGCAGACTTGATATTCAGCTGGATTTTCAGGTGAAGGATGAGTTTGTCACCTGCGATCACTACGCACTGATGCTGGTTTTGATGAACCTGGTGAATAACGGCATCGAAGCGATTGAGAAAAAAGGACAAAAAGGCTGGATTCTTGTTTCTGTAGAGAAGCAGGGCGATCAGTTTTGGTTTACAGTAACCGATAATGGGCCCGGAATTCCGAAGAAAGATATGGACCGCATCTTTCAAATGGGATTTTCCACAAAGTTTGATGAAGAAACGGGGAATATCTACCGGGGGGTAGGTCTGTCCGGGGTACAGATGACGGTAGAGGAAAAATTCCACGGTTCCATAGAAGTGAAATCAGAGCTTGGGGTTGGAACGGAATTCCGTGTAATGATCCCCGCGGAAATGCTGGAGGAAGAAATTGTATGAATTTTTATATTGTAGAAGACGATTTGTCGGTGATCAATAATCTGGAAGATATTATTGAAAGCCATAATCTGGGCAGCGTGTGCGGCGATTCGGAGGGCAAGGCCCCCAACCCGGCAGAGATTATGGCGCTGAATCCCGATGTGGTGCTGGTGGATTTCCTGATGCCCAATGTGGATGGGATCCAGGTGGTATCGGCTCTGCGCGAAATGGGCAGCACTGCCAAGTGCATCATGATCTCGCAGGTTTCGAACAAAGAATTGATCATGAAGGCCTACAACGCAGGGGTAGACTTTTTTATCAGCAAGCCGATCAATGTGATTGAGATCAAGCGGGTGATTGAGAACATTACCCGGCAGATTCAGATGGAACAGACGCTGTCAAATATCCGCAAGATGTTTCAGGTGGATATGGGCGCCGCCCCAGCCGCAGAAAAGGATGACAAGGATACCCCAGTGCGCAGGCTGCAGTATATTCTCAATCAGCTTGGCATGTCCGGTGAAAAGGGCTCTAAAGACATCATCACCGTTTGCCAGTATCTGTATGATCATGAAAAAACCAGTATGGCCGAAGAGAACATCGGCAAGCTGTGCGAGATACTGAGCGATAATCCGAAAAGCATGGAGCAGCGAATTCGCCGTGCGATTGCAAAGGGTATGTCGAATCTGGCCAATCTGGGCATTGAGGATTTTATGAACGATACCTTTACACGGTATTCCAGCACCTTGTTCTCGTTTGAGGGCATCAAGACAGAGATGGATTTTATCCGCGGCAAGCGTTCCTCCGGCGGAAAGATCAACATTAAAAAGTTTATTAACGGTCTGCTGGTATTTATGGATCAATAACGAAGAAAAGCGCTGTCCTGATCGGGCGGCGCTTCTGCTATATTATTTGTCTTTGCTTCTGTGAGAAGTGTTTTTATTGAAGCGGAAGCCTTTCGTTCGCGCGCGAAGAGATTCTTTCTGCGGGATTTCCCGCGACGCGCGTGCCGGCGCAGTTTGCCTGCGGGTGTTCCGCCGCAGGGGTTCTGCTGACGCAGGGCTTGCCCCTCGTGCCGGGGCGGATTTACTTTTGCTACGAGGCGGCGTTAAGCAAAGGCTCGCCAAAGGACCCCTTTGGAATCCGCTTGGGGAACGATTCCCGACGGTGCAAACAAAAGTTGGCCGTAAGGCGTCGCTCCAATGAAAATACCCACTCTCCAGGATCTATCAAGAAATAAGCTTAGCAGTCTCGTCTGTCGGCGGGCATTTTCAGAGCGCTCTCGTTGGCTCGCAGTTTTTTGTACGGCTCCGCCGTGTTTTTTCGCTGGCGCTAGCTTGCCCTTCGTATCAGAGCAGACACTTGATTTCGCGGAAAGGCGGCATCAGGCAAAGACCCTCTAAGGGGAATTTCGGGCCTTTCCCTCCTTGGCCTCCACTTCAAACGACCAAAGGCGGTGTCTTGACGAATCGTTGCTTCTTTTTGCAAGAAAGAGGCCCACCTTGACCTTAGGAGAAAGGCTGCGCCAGCGGAAGTCACACGGAGAGTCCATAAAGACAAATACAATGATTTTATGATAGAAGGCTGTTTTCGCGTGAAAACAGTCAGCGCACACGCGACGAATGGAGCGCGAAGCGGAAGCTTTTCTCCGCGCTGCCTCGCGACCTATAGGCAGGCTCAGCCTGTCGCGCTGCCTCGCGACCAGTGTGCGGGCTCAGCCTGCCGGCTTTTCCCTTTTCATTATAATATAGAATATCAGAGGGAGTTCGCCACACAATTAGAAAACCCAGGCACTTCCAACGGAGAATGGAAATGCCTGGGTTTTCTTCAGTTAGCATGGTGAAATCAAATTAATAGGTATAGAAACCTTTGCCGGTTTTTCTTCCCAGCACGCCGCCGCGAACCATTTTACGCAGCAAGGGATGCGGGCGGTATTTGGTGTCGCCAGTCTCGGACTGGAGAACCTCCATGATCGCAAGGCAAATGTCCAGGCCGATCAAATCGCCCAGAGCCAGCGGGCCCATGGGGTGGTTTGCGCCCAGCTGCATTGCGGTGTCAATATCTTCGGCAGAGGCGGTGCCGTCTGCGTAAATACCAATTGCTTCGTTGATCATCGGAACCAGGATGCGGTTTACAATAAAGCCTGCGGCATCCTTCGCGATAACCGGGGTCTTGCCAATTTCCTTGGCAATTTCAGAAATGCGGTCAACCAGATCCTGCGGAGTGTTCAGGCCGACTACGATTTCAATCAGCTTCATGACAGGGGCCGGGTTGAAGAAGTGCATGCCGATCACGGGGCGGTCCAGCTTGGAGGACAGCTCTGTTACGGACAGAGAGGATGTATTGGTGGAGAAGATGGTCTCCTTTTTGCAGATGCTCTGCAGGGCCAGGAACAGCTCGCGTTTGGCCTGCATATTTTCAATCGCAGCTTCCACAACCAGGTCGCAGTCTGCAACCTTTTCTTTCAGGCCGGTGGTGATTTTCGAGAGGATTGCATCCTTCTTCGCTTCTTCCATCTTTCCTTTGGAAACAAGCTTTTCCAAATTCGCCTGAATTTTCTTTTTGCCATTTTCAGCAAAGCTTTCCTGAATGTCGCACAGAACGACCTCGTAGCCCTCTGTGACGGCGAAAGCCTGAGCAATACCGGAGCCCATGGTTCCGGCGCCGATTACGCCAACTTTCATGTGAATGACCTCCTGTTTCTATCATTTCTCCTCCCGCGGGCAGCCGTTGTACTGGCGTGTCTCCCTCGGGCAGATAACAGGTGCTTCGGAGCCGGGCGAAACCCGCCCGGGCGGCGGAGAACCATTCGAACCAAATGAAACGGGAGCGCCCGGGCGGATTGCTCCGCGCGGGACGCTTGACCGAACAGTGATTTATTAAGAACCTCACGCCGTGAACGGCAGCAAGCTGCCGACGGCTGAAAGAACCTTCAAACTGGAAGCGGAGATATGCTTGCCGCTTGAGAATGAAATGTTTGGTTCCTTACAGATTCTTAAATTATAAGGCTTCCACGATGGTGGAAACGCCCATGCCGCCGCCTACGCACAGAGTGGCAAGGCCCTTACCGCCGCCGCGGCGCTGCAGCTCATACAGCAGGGTGCAGAGGATACGGCAGCCGGAAGCGCCAACGGGATGGCCGATCGCGATCGCGCCGCCGTTCGGGTTGACCTTCTCTTTGTTCCACTTCAGCTCCATGCCTACGGCCAGAGCCTGTGCGGCAAATGCTTCGTTGGCTTCGATGACTTCCATCTCGTCGATGCCCATGTTGAGCTTTGTGAGCAGCTTCTGGGTGGAGAAGGCAGGTCCAATGCCCATGATTGCCGGGTCTACACCGGCCCAGGAGCCGCCAACCCATCTGGCGATGGGTTTTACGCCCAGTTCTTTCGCCTTTTCGGCGCTCATAACGATCACAGCGGCAGCGCCGTCATTAATGCCGGAAGCATTCGCGGCGGTAACAGTGCCGTCCTTCAGGAATGCGGGCTTCAGGCCGCTGATGCCCTCAACCGTTACACCTGCGCGAGCCTGCTCGTCGGTAGAGAATACCGTTACAGCGCCCTTTTTGCCGGGAATCTCCAGCGGAGCGATTTCGGCGTCGAACTTGCCGGCCTTCTGTGCGGCTTCACATTTATTCTGGCTCCATGCAGCAAATTCATCCTGCATTTCGCGGGTAATGCCATATTTCCTTGCCACGTTTTCCGCGGTTACACCCATGTGGTAGTCGTTGAACGCATCCCACAGGGCATCGTTTACCATGGTATCAACGATCTTGTTGTTGTTCATGCGGTAGCCGAAGCGAGCCTGCTGCAGCGCATAGGGAGCAGCGGACATGTTTTCCATACCACCGGCGATGACGACGTCCGCTTCACCGGCACGGATGCGGGAAGCAGCAACGTTCACGCTCTGCAGACCAGAGCCGCAAACCTGGTTCAGGGTCAGCGCGGGAACCTCCTGCGGCAGACCTGCAAAAATAGCAGCCTGGCGAACCACGTTCTGGCCCAGGCCAGCCTGGATAACGCAGCCCATGAGGACTTCATCTACGTCAGAACCTTTAATGCCGGCTCTTTTCAAAGCCTGCTCAATTACAAATGCGCCAAGGCGAGGCGCCGGTACGCCGACAAGGCTTCCTCCGAATTTACCAACTGCCGTTCTAACGGCACCTGCCAATACGATTTCTGTTGCCATAATGGTGCTAACCTCCTAAATTTTTTGGTGGGGTCACTCCGCCGCAAAACCAAGAATGCACTGCGGATTTTGAAATCAAAGACACCTGCCAAACATTTCACAATAAGGAATTCATTCTGAATCATGGAATCAATTCATACCTATTATCTCACTATCCAGACCAAAACACAAGGGCCGTCTGACTGGTTTTTTTAACAAAATGAATTTTGCTTTTTTAGTATTTTTGTCGTTTTCTAGACGCAGGGGGAATATTTTGCTTGAGCTTGGTAAAAGAACAATTGCATATTGTGAAATTATCTTGTATGATGATAACCGTATTTTGAGCAAAATGATTTGGAAATCGTGAAAAACCAACCAGAAACGATTCATTATCATAAAAGAGGAGGTATTGAAATGGTACAAAGCTTGATACGTGCAATGGAGGTTCTCGAGCACCTGCGAAAAGCAGATAAATCCTGTTCGCTTGCAGAGCTGTCGCAGATGTCCGGCCTGCCGTCTAGCACGGTCCACCGGATTTTGCAGACCTTTTGCAGCGCGAACTATGTGTCTCGCGACCCCAAAACACATCTTTATCGGCTGGGTACTGCCCTGATTCCGCTGGGAATGGCGGCGACAAGACGGCTGCGGCTGAGTGATTCCGCGAAGCCTGTGCTGAAGGACCTGATGAAAATCACTAAGGAAGATGTTTTCCTGATTATTATATCCGGCTATAGGGGCATGGTACTCGAAAAAGTAGAGGGCCCGAATCCCCTGAAGGTGATCGAGCGCTTCGGCAACGAGGTGGACCTGCACTACGGCGGCAGCCGGCGTGCTCTGCTGGCCTTTCAGTCGGATAGCTTCATTCGCGGCTATATTCAGGAGCATCTGCGCGATGAGCCGGGATTTACTCCGGAAGAAGAAAAGAAGCTTTTGAGCAGTCTGCTGCGCATACGCGAGGAAGGGGTTGCAATTTCCCGTGGGGAATATATTCCAGATGCAGTGGGGATCGGTGCGCCGGTGTTCGATATGAACGGCAAAGCGGTCGCTTCCATCGGTCTGATCGCCCCGCAATCCCGCACCTCCAGAGCGCAGGAAGAGGAGTTCAAAGTACTCGTAAAGCAGCATGCAGCCCAGTTATCTACTTTATTAGGGTTTGTCCAAAAATGACAATAATCCACTGCCATTTTTATTTAAAATAAAAAATCAATGTCTTGTTTTTTTATTGACACACAATTCAATTGATGCTATCATTTATTGAGAAAATTCCAAAAAATGAAATGAATTTCATAATACGGGAAACCAAGAGGGGGGATTTAGAGCATGCCAGTTGAGCAATTATTGCCGCTGTTGTTCTCAGGACTGACCGTGATACTGACGATTGCTATTCTTTCAACGCTGACCAAGATCAAGGCTGCGGTGGAAGAGTTGGCAGCAAGGCCTGTTGTGGCACCGGCACCGCAGCCTGTGGACGATGGAACAGATGAGATTTATGCGGTTATTATGGCCACAATCAGCGAGGATTTGCAGATTCCGCTGGATCAGCTGCAGTTTAACAGCATCAGAGAGTGTTAACACAAGAGAGCATCCGTTGTTTCAAAAGAATTATGTTGTGATAGGAGAGACCGATTATGAAATACTTGGCAAGAGTCAATGGCAAAGCATATGAGGTGGATGTGGAGCGCGCTCCCTCCGCTTACAAACCGATTCCCAGAGGAATCTACACTGGTGAGCTTCAGGCGGCTCCGGCCCCGGTAGCGGCTCCCGTAGCAGCTCCGGCCCCCGTAGCGGCGGCTCCGGCTCCCGCTCCCGCAGCAGCTCCTGCCCCTGCAGCAGCTCCCGCTCCCAAGAAGGCTCCCGCAGCAGCGGCGGCTGGGGACACCTCCGTTAACTGCCCCATGCCCGGAACCATCCTGCAGGTAAAGGTTTCCGAAGGTCAGGCAGTCAAAGCTGGCGATACCCTGTTCGTCCTCGAGGCGATGAAGATGGAAAACGAGATCGTTGCTCCCTGCGACGGTACTGTGAAGAGCATTTCCGTCAACAAGGGCGATGCGGTACAGTCCAACGATCAGCTGGCTATTGTTGGCTGATTCTCCCCCCTCAGTTTTATATTTGCTGCCGGAGTGATCCGGCTTGCGCTGAAGTAACGGCTCGCAGGTTCTTATCGTGGAATGCATTCTAAGATGTGGATGATTCACGGAAGAATCCAGTGCGGGCTTTTCAGCGGGTTTTATGAGGTTGCAAACAGAGGCGGATTTGTGCGTTTCCTGAAAATACAGCTTGGCAAACCGGAGTTTCTGTGTTAGAATATACAGTAAGCGTAGGTGGCTTGTCCAAAAATTAACAAATCAGCTATTTCGCTGTATTTTTTCGATTTTTTCTGTTTTTTTCGGTAACTGCAAATAAATTCTGCCTTTTACAGTCCAAATTATTCTTATTTGAAAAAGGAGGCACCTGTCAATGGCTGAGCACGGTTACTCAATGCCCTCGTACTTTAAAAATATGCCGATTATTGGTTCGGCAAACCCCCAGGTGAACGCGGAAAACGAAGAAGAATTCCGCAAAGTAGAAAAGGAAATCGCAGATAAGATTGCCGAAATGCGCGAAAGCGGCCGTTCCGACGAATCCCTGCATCAGTCCGGCCAGATGACCGCTACCGACCGTATTGAGGCTCTGGTAGATCCCGGTTCGTTCCTGCCCCTGAACAGCCTGTATGATCCGGAGAGCAACTCTACCGGCAGTACCGGCATCATCAAGGGCCTGGGCAAAATCCGCGGCAAATGGGCGATGATCATCGCTTCCGATAACAAAAAGCTGGCCGGCGCTTGGGTCGCAGGTCAGGCGGACAATCTGCTCCGTGGTTCCGATACCGCGAAATGCCTGAATGTCCCGCTCGTCTACATCCTGAACTGCTCCGGCGTTAAGCTCGACGAGCAGGAGAAGGTATACGCAAACCGCCGCGGCGGCGGCACCCCCTTCTTCCGCAATGCGGATCTGCAGCAGAACGGCATTCCGGTCATCGTAGGCATCTACGGCACCAATCCGGCCGGCGGCGGATACCACAGCATCAGCCCCACCATTCTGATCGCTCATGAGAAAGCCAACATGGCAGTCGGCGGCGCCGGCATCGTGGGCGGCATGAACCCGAAGGGCTATGTGGATGAAGAGGCTGCTCAGGCGCTGATCGAGGCAACCAAGAAGCAGGTGAACGACCCGCCCGGAAACGTTGCAATTCACTACGGTGAGACAGGCTTCTTCCGTGAGGCTTACACCGAGGAAATGGGCGTTCTCGAAGCGATTCAGAAGTATATGGATGATATCCCGGCGTACAATCCGGAGTTCTTCCGTGTGGATTACCCGCAGGAGCCCAACTTTGAGCCCAGCGAGCTGTACAGCATCCTGACGATGAACACCAAGCGCCCCTACAATGTAGAGAACATCCTTGGCCGCATCTTCGACGGCAGCCAGTTCGACGAGTACAAGAAGGGCTACGGCCCCGAGATCATCACCGGTATCGCCAAGGTAAACGGCCTGCTGGTTGGTGTCATCGCGAACTATCAGGGCATCCTGATGAACTACCCCGAGTATAAAGAGAACAGCGTCGGCGTTGGCGGAAAGCTGTATCGCCAGGGTCTGATCAAGATGAACGAGTTCGTTACCCTGTGTGGCAGAGACCGCCTGCCCATCGTCTGGTTCCAGGATACCACCGGTATCGACGTCGGCAACGACGCGGAAAAGGCAGAGCTGCTCGGCCTTGGCCAGTCTCTGATTTATTCCATCCAGTCTTCTAAGGTGCCGCAGATTGAAATCACTCTGAGAAAGAGCACCGCTGCTGCCCACTATGTCATGGGCGGCCCGCAGGGCAACGATACCAACGCCTTTACTCTGGGCACCGCTGCCAGCGAAGTGAACGTTATGCACGGCGAAACCGCCGCTGCCGCTATGTATTCCCGCCGCCTGGTGAAAGATGCCAAGGCCGGCAAGGATCTGAAGCCCACCATCGACAAGATGAACGAGATGATCGAGGAATACCGCGTGAAGTCCGGCCCGCTGTTCTGCGCTCAGCACGGCTTCCTGGATGAGATCATCGAGCTGACCAAGATCAGAGAGTACGTGATTGCGTTTGCTGAATCGGCTTACCAGAATCCGCGTTCGTTCTGCGCGTTCCATCAGATGCTTCTGCCCAGAGCGATTCGCGATTACAACAACGTATTTGCACAGGCAGTTGAAAAATAATTCGGTTTCCGCCTGAGGCAGGAAATCGTGAATCGGGATTCCGGCGCATCGCCCAGTCAATCAAACAGTGTGGTATCCACCCTTACAAGTTGATGAAGGGAGTGCGCCGGGATTTTCCTTGATTCCCGGCTGAACAGGCCGGGCCCCGGCGAGGAAGCGACGCTTCACGCCGTCGGAGAATATTTCCGGAGCACCGGGAGCTCGGGGCGGGCCGCATCAGGCGGCCGGTTATCCGGGCACAGCATTATCTTTTGGATGAGGAGCTAAAATATGGATTGGAAAGATCTGTACGCGCAGCGAAAAATGACCGCAGAGGAAGCGGTGGCCCGCGTTCGTTCCGGCGACAGAGTCGTAACACCCAACGCGGCGGGCGCGCCGGTTCATTTGATCAATGCACTGGTTGCGCGAAAAGACGATCTGAAGAACGTAGAAATTGCCCACATGGTACCTTTGGCAAAAGCACCATACGCTGCGCCGGAGATGGAAGGGCACTTTATCCACAACTCCATTTTTGTAGGAGGCTCGACCCGGGCCACTATTGAGGCGGGCATCGGCGACTATACGCCCTGCTTTTTCCACAAGGTGCCTGAGCTGTTCGATACCACTCTGCCGGTGGATGTGGCTTTGATCCACGTTTCCGCCCCCGACGAGCACGGCTATTGCAGCTACGGTGTAACGGTGGACTACGAAAAGCATGCCGCGGAAGTGGCAAAGCTGGTCATCGCGCAGGTGAATGAGAATATGCCCCGCACGCTGGGCGACTGCTTCATTCATGTGAGCGAGATAGACTGCATTGTGGAGTGCAACGATCCGATTCTCGAACTTGGCGCCCCCAAAATTACCGAGATTGAAAAGAAGATCGGCGGCCACTGCGCCGAGCTGATCAAGGATGGAGATACCCTGCAGCTGGGAATCGGTGCGATTCCGGACGCAGTGCTCCTGTTCCTCAAAGAGAAAAAGGATCTCGGTATCCATACGGAAATGTTCTCGGACGGCGTGGTCGAGCTGGTGGAAGCCGGCGTGATCAACAATTCCAAAAAGACGCTGCACAAAGGGAAGAGCGTTGCAACCTTCCTGATGGGCACACGGCGTCTGTACGATTATGTTCATAACAATCCGGCGGTGGAAATGTACCCCGTCAATTATGTCAATGACCCTGTTGTCATCGCGAAGAACGACAATCTGGTGTCGATCAACTCCTGCGTACAGATCGACCTGCTGGGCCAGGTGGTATCCGAAAGTATCGGGCCGGTGCAGATCAGCGGCGTGGGCGGGCAGATCGACTTCATCCGCGGCGCTTCCATGAGCCGCGGCGGGCGTTCGATTCTGGCGATGAATTCCACGGCGGCGGGCGGCAAGGTTTCCAAAATCGTGCCGTTTATCGATCTGTGGTCGGCGGTAACCACCTCCCGCAACGACGTTCAGTATGTTGTGACGGAGTACGGAATCGCGGAGCTGCGCGGACACACGATGCGTGACAGAGCGCGCAGCCTGATTGAGATTGCCCACCCGGATTTCCGTGATTCCTTGAAAGAGGAATTCGAAAAGCGTTTCCATACAAAATATTAAGAAGAAAAACAAGAGGCCCTGCCGAATGCCGCAGGGAACAGTCAGGAGGGACACAGATGAGTCTGGTTACATTTGAAACAAAGCATGACAATCTCATCGGGATTCTGACCATGAACCGGCCCCAGGCGCTCAACGCGGTAAACCTGGAGGTTATGAAGGATCTGGAACAAGCACTGGAGCAGGCGAAGCAAAGCGGTATCCGCTGCCTGATCATCACCGGAGCCGGTGAGAAGGCTTTCGTAGCCGGTGCAGACATTGGCGAAATGCGCAATCTGACAAAGCCGCAGGGTGAAGAATTCGGCCTGCTCGGCGACAGGATTTATCATCTGGTAGAGCAGTTCCCCGCCCCTGTGATCGCGGCGGTCAACGGCTTTGCTCTGGGCGGCGGCTGCGAGCTTTCTCTCGCGTGCGATATCCGCCTTGCGTCTGAAAAAGCGGTGTTCGCGCTTCCCGAGGTGGGCCTTGGCATCACTCCCGGTTGGGGCGGCATGCAGAAGCTTGCCAGGGCAATCGGCCCCGGCAAAGCGAAGGAACTGGTATTTACCGCCGGCAGAGTGAAGGCTGAAGAGGCTCTCGCAATCGGCCTGGTCAATGCGGTGTACGCGCCCGAAGAGCTGCTTGCAAAAGCGGAAGAGCTGGCGCTGAAGATCGCCGCAAACGCTCCGGTGGCTGTGCAGAATGCAAAGCGCGCCATGAACGAGAGCGTTGGCCTTGGTTTGTGGGAGGCTGCCGAGCTGGAGGCAAAATACTTTGGCGATTGTTTTGAAACCCAGGATCAGCGGGAAGCGATGGGCGCGTTTGTGGAGAAACGTAAGCCCGCGCCGTTCGTTGGCAAATAAATCTTTCAACAATTAAAAATCAGGGGGATCGATATGAATTTTGAGCTGAACAACGAGCAGTCGATGGCTCGGGAAATGTTCGCGGCCTTTGCAGAAAAGGAAGTAAAGCCCTTAGCTCACGACATTGATGAGGAAGAGCGCTTTCCGGCAGAGACTGTTGAAAAAATGAAGAAGTACGGCTTTTTCGGCATTCCGTATCCGAAAGAGCTCGGCGGCCAGGGCTGCGATGTTCTGACCTACATCATGTGCGTAGAAGAGCTTTCCAAGGTTTGCGGCACAACGGGCGTTATCGTTTCCGCACACACCTCTCTTTGTGCTGACCCGATCTACAAGTACGGCACCAAAGAGCAGAAGGAAAAATATCTGGTACCGCTTGCTTCCGGCAAAAAGATCGGCGCGTTCGGTCTGACCGAGCCCGGCGCGGGCACCGATGCTTCCGGCCAGCAGACCAAGGCTGTGCTGGACGGTGACCACTATGTCCTCAACGGCAGCAAGATTTTCATCACCAACGGCGGCGTAGCCGACATTTATGTCGTGTTCGCCATGACCGATAAGTCCAAGGGCGTGAAGGGCATTTCCGCGTTTATCGTAGAGAAGGAATTCCCGGGCTTCTCCATCGGCAAAAAGGAGAAGAAGATGGGTATCCGCGGCTCCGCTACCACTGAGCTGGTATTTGAGAACTGCATCGTTCCCAAAGAGAACCTGCTGGGCCAGGAGGGCAAGGGCTTTTCCGTTGCCATGACTACGCTGGACGGCGGCCGTATCGGCATCGCCGCACAGGCACTGGGCATCGCCGAGGGCGCTTTGGACGAGACGATCAAGTATGTCAAAGAGAGAAAGCAGTTTGGCCGTTCCATCGCTGCGTTCCAGAACACTCAGTTCCGTATTGCAGACATGAAGACGAAGATTGACGCTGCGCAGCTGCTCGTTTACCGTGCGGCGATGCTCAAGCAGGCCGGCGCGAAGTTCTCTACTGAGGCTGCTATGGCGAAGTTGTTTGCGGCAGAAACCGCTATGGCGGTTACCACCGAGTGCGTACAGCTGTTCGGCGGCTACGGCTACACCAGAGAGTATCCCGTGGAGCGCATGATGCGCGACGCGAAGATCACCGAAATTTATGAAGGCACCAGTGAAGTGCAGCGCATGGTTATTTCCAACGCGCTTTTGAAATAAGGGGGGGCACGCAGTGAATATCGTTGTAAGCATCAAGCAGGTTCCGGATACCAATGAGGTAAAGCTGGACCAGGCGACAGGAACCCTGATTCGTGAAGGCGTTCCCAGCATTATCAATCCGGACGACAAGGCTGGCCTTGAGGCTGCCCTCCGTTTGAAAGACCAGGTCGGCGCGCATGTTACCGTTCTGACCATGGGCCCGCCCCAGGCGGCCATCGCTCTGCGCGAGGCTCTGGCAATGGGCGCTGATGAAGCGATCCTCGTGACCGACCGCGCATTCGGCGGCGCTGACACCTGGGCTACTTCTTCCACTCTGGCTTCTGCGATTGCGAAGCTGGATTATGATCTCATCATCACCGGCCGTCAGGCCATCGACGGCGATACCGCACAGGTTGGCCCGCAGATCGCCGAGCACCTCGGCCTGCCCAACGTCAGCTATGCGGAAGAGCTGTGGGTGGAAGGAGATACCCTCAAGGTAAAGCGCCAGTATGAAGACCGCTATCACATCATTCGCGTCAAAACCCCCTGCCTGATTACCGCTTTGGCCGAAATGAATGAACCCCGCTATATGACTCCCGGCGGCATTTTCGACGCCTTCCAGAAAGAAATCACCGAGTGGCACAGAGCCGACCTCGATGTTGACGACAGCAACATCGGCCTGAAGGGTTCTCCTACCCGCGTGAAGAAGTCCTTTACCAAGGCTGTTAAAGGACAGGGCACCGTTGTAACGATGGAGCCCGAAGAGTCAGCGAACTGGCTGACCGACCGTCTGCGTGAAAAATTCATTCTGTAGTAGGAAAGTGGTGAGGAATTATGAGTAACGAAGCATATAAGGGAATATTCGTATTTGCCCAGCAGGTGGACGGAAAACTGTCCAACGTTGCGCTGGAACTGATCGGCAAAAGCAAAGCTTTGGCCAAAGATCTGAACACAGAAGTTACCGCCGTTGTTCTGGGTAACAAAATCGGCCATCTGCCGGAGCAGCTGGGCCGTTATGGCGCGGACCGCGTTGTCATCGCGGAGGATCCGATTCTGGAAACTTATACCACCGAGCCTTATGCGCATGTTATTACCGAAATCGTGAAAAAATATCAGCCTGAGATCGTTCTGTATGGCGCAACCGCCATCGGCCGTGACCTGGCTCCCCGTATTTCCGCCAGAGTACACACCGGCCTGACCGCCGACTGCACCTCGCTGGAAATCGAAGAGGGTACCGGCAACCTGCTGATGACCCGCCCCGCATTCGGCGGCAACATCATGGCGACCATCGCCTGCGCGGACTTCCGTCCCCAGATGGCGACCGTTCGCCCCGGCGTTATGCAGCGCCTGACTCCCGTAGACAACGCTCACCCGGTGGTGGATACTTTCTCTGTTCCGGATCTGGCCGAGCATGTCAACGTGGAAGTTGTTGAAGTGATCAAGAAGGTCAGCGAGAAGATGGACATTCAGGAAGCCAACGTTCTGGTTTCCGGCGGACGCGGCATGGGCGGCCCCGAGAATTTCAAGCTCCTCGAGGACCTGGCAGAAGTTTTGGGCGGAACAGTTTCCTCCTCCCGTACTGCGGTTGACGCAGGCTGGGTTGAGAAAGACCGTCAGGTTGGCCAGACCGGTAAAACGGTTCGCCCGAACCTGTATATTGCCTGCGGCATTTCCGGCGCCATTCAGCACTTGGCTGGCATGGAAGAGTCCGATGTGATCATCGCGATCAACAAAGATCCCAGCGCTCCCATCTTTGAGGTGGCGGACTACGGCGTTGTGGGTGACGTGATGAAAATCCTGCCGCTGTTCACAGAGCAGGTAAGAAAAGCTAAGGAAGAAAAAAGCAACGCCTGATTTATTTTAGGCTCTCAGTACGGCAGCGCGCAAGGATTTTTGCATCTGGAGGCTTCCGCGCCGCCGCGCGGGCTTTCCCCGGCCCGATGCGAATCTGCGCGCGCTGCTGCGCTGAAAATTGCTTTTTTTCAGATGGAGCCGACCGGTTCTGCCAGCCGATTCCATCCATCATACTTATATTGGAGGTTTTACCGTGGGAAAAGTGTATACGCTATCTGAAGCAGTAGCCAAATTCGTAGACGACGGTGACAGTATCGCAATCGGTGGCTTCACCACTAACAGAAAACCCTTTGCCGCCGTCCATGAAATCCTCAGACAAGGGAAAAAAGACTTTATTTTGAATGCGGGTGCCAACGGCGGTGATGCGGATCTGCTCATCGGCTGCGGGCGCGTCAAGGCGTACATCAACTGCTACACCGCAAACTCCGGCTACACCAACGTATCAAGACGGTTCCGCGCAGCGATTGAAAACGGCGACATCCTTTTTGAGGACTATTCACAGGATGCTGTTATGCTGATGTTCCATGCCGCTGCTCTGGGGTTCCCCTATGTTCCCAGCCGCCTGATGATGGGTACCGGCCTTGCTGATAAGTGGGGCATCTCCAAGGAGATCAGAAAGACCATCGACAAGCTGCCCGATGAAAAGTTCGTCATTGAGCAGAATCCCATGAAGCCCGAAGAGAAGCTGCTGCTCCTGCCTGTGCCGGAGATTGACGTTGCCGTCATCCATGTGCAGATGGCTTCCCCCGACGGAACCTGCCGCATTCTGGGCGATGAGTTCCAGGATACCGATATTGCGGGCGCTGCGAAGAAGGTCATTGTTACCTGCGAAGAGCTGGTATCTGATGAGTACATCCGCCGTGATTCCAACGCGAACACCATCCCCGGCTTCTGCGTGGATGCCGTTGTTCATACGCCGCACGGTGCGCATCCGTCCCAGTGCTACGACTACTATGACTACGATTCCAAATATTATAAAGAATACGATGTTGCCTCCAAAACACAGGAAGCATTCGATGCCTTCTGCCAGGAGTGGGTATTCTCCACCCCGACACACGCGGATTACCTCAACAAGGTAGGCGGCGCAAGGCTGGCCAACCTCAAGGTCGTTCCGGGTCTCGGCTACCATGTTGATATGACGGCACAGGCAAAGGAGGAGAAGAAGTAATGGCAAACTATACGAATTACACCAACAAAGAAATGCAGGCAATTACGATTGCCCGCGCGATCACCAACGATCATATCGCGATTGTTGGAACAGGGCTTCCTCTCATCGGCGCAACTGTTGCCAAGAAGATATTTTCCCCCGGCTGCACACTCATTGTTGAGAGCGGCCTGATCGACTGCGATCCCATTCAGGTTCCTACCTCTGTCGGTGACTGCCGCTTCATGGCACACTGCGCAGTGCAGTGGCCTCCGGTTCGCTACATTGGCTTCCAGGCGAACGAGTGGCTGAAAGACAGAGACAGAATGATCGCCTTCATCGGCGGCGCTGAAATTGACCCCTACGGCAATGTCAACTCCACCTCCATGGGCGATTACAATCACCCCACCACCCGTTTCTCCGGCTCCGGTGGAGCGAACGGTATCGCAACGTATGTCGATACTGTTCTCATGATGCAGCACGAAAAGCGCCGCTTCACTGAGAAGATCGATTACATTACCAGCCCCGGCTGGATGGACGGCGGCCTCGACGGACGCAAGAAGGCAGGCCTGCCCCAGAACCGCGGCCCGCTGATGGTTGTTACCGACAAGGGCGTCATGAAGTTTGACGAAACCACCAAGAGAATGTATCTGGCAGGCTACTACGAGTCCTCCTCCATTGAAGAGATCGTAGAGAACACCGGTTTTGAGATCGATACCTCCAGAGCAGAGCTGCTGGCTCCGCCCTCTCCGGAAGTCATCAAGGCGATCCGCGAAGAGATCGATCCCGGCCAGGTATTCATCAAAGTTCCGAAAGAGTAATTATATTCCATTTCATTCTTTGCACTGCAGCGGAGCCTTGTTTGGGGCTCCGCCGGCGGCGCAGAGTTTTTGAATGTTTGGCGGTTTCAGGCCGATTTGGTTTGGAGCGCCGATTCCCGGTTCAAAAAAGTCAATTGGTAGGAAGGTTACTATGGAAGCAAAGTATACGTTAGGCATTGACGTTGGTTCCACCACGTCTAAATGTGTGATTGTGAAAGACGGGCAGGAAATCGTCAGTAAATCTCTGGTTTCAGTGGGCGCCGGTACCAGCGGCCCCGAACGCGCGATCAAAGAGGTGCTGGATAACTGCGGAATGAAAAAAGAGGACATGAGCTTTATTCTTGGCACCGGCTATGGGCGTAATTCGCTTGACATCGTGGATGACCAGATGAGTGAGCTGAGCTGTCATGCAAAAGGCGCATACTACCTGTTTCCGGAGGTCCACACTGTCATTGATATTGGTGGACAGGACATGAAAGTGCTCCAGATTGACAATGGCGTTATGGTCAATTTCCAGATGAACGACAAGTGTGCTGCCGGTACAGGGCGTTTCCTCGATGTAATGGCTCGCGTGCTGGAGGTCAATGTCGCCGAACTGGGTGATCTGGGTGCAAAGTCCACCAAGCGGGTAGCAATCAGCTCTACCTGTACGGTTTTCGCCGAGAGTGAAGTGATCAGCCAGCTGGCACAGGGCAGTGAGGTATGCGATATCATCAACGGTATCCATCACTCCATCGCAGCCCGTATGAGCGGTTTGGCCCGCCGTGTCGGCGTGCGCGACCAGGTCGTCATGACCGGCGGTGTTGCGCAGAATGCCGGTGTTGTTGCAGCGCTGGAAGAGGAGCTCGGTCATAAGGTCTACACCTCTCCTCTGGCTCAGTATGCCGGTGCGCTTGGCGCCGCATTGTTCGCGTACCAGAAGGCGACCCGTAAGAAATAGTACAAAGCAATTGAATGATTTTTCGTCGGTGTGGGGGCTCCCCACACGTTAGAAACCCTTTTTTGATCTTAATTATAAAGGAGCGAGTGAACTATGGCAGAAATAGAAAAGACAGCACCCGCTGAGCAGACTGCTCCCGCAGCTGCAGCGCCTGCCAAGAAACCTGCAAAACCCGCCAGCCCCGGTGTAACTGCTCTGCGTAAAGTCGTTTCCGATGTTTATGCTGGTGCATGGGAAGCAAAGAAAGCGGGCCGCCCAGTAGGTTGGTCTTCTTCCAAATTCCCCTGCGAAATCGCAGAAGCCCTTGACCTGGCCGTTGTATATCCCGAGAACCAGGCCGCCGGTATCGCCGCGCAGCACGACGGCGAGCGTTTATGTGAGGCTGCCGAGAACCTGGGCTTCGATGCTGATATCTGTGGTTATGCCCGTATCAGCCTGGCCTATGCTTCCGGCGTGGAAACAACCAACGTGTCCCGTCAGATGCCACAGCCTGACTTTGTTCTGTGCTGCAACAACATCTGCAACTGCATGACGAAATGGTACGAGAACATTGCTCGTATGCACAACATTCCGCTCATCATGATCGATGTTCCCTACAACAACACCACTCACGTAGACGAGAGCCAGGTGGCATACATTCGCGCCCAGTTCGAGGACGCAATCAAGCAGCTGGAAAAGATCTCCGGCAATAAGTTTGATGAGAAGAAGTTTGAGCAGGTATGCGCAAACGCAAACCGCACCGCGAAGGCATGGCTGAAGGTCTGTGACTATTGTCAGTACCAGCCCTCCCCGATGTCTGGTTTCGATCTGTTCAACCACATGGCGGACGTTGTTACCGCCCGCGGCAAGGAATCCACCGCCGAAGCGTTTGAGCTGCTGGCGACCGAGCTGGAGGAGCACGTGAAGAATGGTACCTCCACCCTGCCGTTTGAAGAGAAATACCGCATTATGTTCGAGGGTATTCCCTGCTGGCCTGATCTGAAGGCGCTGTTTAAGCCCCTGAAGGGCAGCGGCCTGAACGTAACCGCTGTTGTGTACGCACCTGCGTTTGGTTTCGTATACGACGGATTGGATGATCTGTGTCGTGCATACTGCAAAGCCCCGAACAGCGTTTGCCTGGAACAGGGTGTTGAATGGCGTGAGGGCCTCTGCCGCGATAATAAGGTAGACGGCGTTCTGGTTCATTACAACCGCAGCTGCAAGCCGTGGTCCGGCTATATGCCCGAAATGCAGCGCCGCTTCACCGCCGACTTGGGCATTCCCTGCGCCGCGTTCGACGGCGACCAGGCGGATCCCCGTAACTTCAATGCCGCTCAGTACGAAACACGCGTACAGGGCCTTGTTGAAGCGATGGAAGCAACCAAAGCTGCGAAGGAGGGCTAACGAACATGAGTATCGAATCGATTATCAGTGAGCTGGCCAGTGTTGCTGCACATCCCGGAAAGCAGCTGGCAGATTTTAAAGCACAGGGCAAAAAAGTGATCGGCATTCTGCCCTACTATGCGCCCGAAGAGCTCGTTTATGCCGCAGGCATGGTTCCCATGGGCATCTGGGGCAGCAACGATAAGACCATTTCCATGGCGAAGGAATATTGCGCAACGTTCTACTGCACCATCGCGCAGCTGGGCCTCGAAATGCTGCTGGATGGCACGCTCGATCAGCTTGACGGCGTGATCACCCCCACCATTTGCGATACCCTGCGCCCGATGAGCCAGAACATCCGCGTGGCGATGGCCAAGTACGAGAAGATGCCCACCATCTTCCTGGCACATCCCCAGAACCGTAAGCCCGCTTACGGCCTGAAATTCTGTGTGGATCAGTACACCAACATCAGAAAAGCGCTGGAAGAAATCAGCGGCGCTCCGATTACGGACGAAGCGATTCAGAACGCGATTAAGGTATACAATAAGAGCCGTGCTGCCCGCCGCGAGTTTGTAAAGCTTGCAAGCGAGCACTGCGACGTGATCACCCCCACAAAGCGCAGCGCGGTGCTGAAGGCTTCCTGGTTCATGCTCAAGGATGAGTACACCGAGAAGCTCGAAGCGCTCAACGAAGAGCTGGGGAAACTGCCTGCCTGTGACTGGAAGGGCGTGAAGGTTGTCACCAGCGGTATCATCTGTGATAATCCGACCCTCCTCAAGATTTTTGAGGACAACAACGTTGCGATCGCTGCGGATGATGTTGCTCAGGAGAGTCGTTCCTTCCGTGCCGATGCTCCGGAGGATCAGGCAGATCCGATGATGGCTTTGGCCCTGCAGTTTGCGAGCCTTGACTACGACGTTCTGCTCTATGATGAGCATTCCTCTGAAAACCGCCGTGGCGAGTTCGTTGCCAACATGGTAAAAGAGAACGGCGCACAGGGTCTGATCCTGTTCATGCAGCAGTTCTGTGATCCGGAGGAGATGGAGTATCCCTCTCTGAAGAAGGCTCTGGACGAGGCCGGCGTGATGCACATCAAGCTGGGCATCGACCAGCAGATGCGCGACTTCGGTCAGGCTGCTACCGCGATTCAGGCGTTTGCCGACGTGTTGAAGTCTCTTTAATTTACATTTCTAAAAAAAGCCCCTTCCGAGAGAAATCCCGGAAGGGGCTTTTTTGCAGGCTGGGCCTGTACGTAAGCTGCGGCAGACTTTTCCCCCTTCATCTTGTTATGAAAGAACTAGTTTTTTTGTGAGTTGCCTCACATGGAATTTCTGCTGGCGCAGGGCTTGCCCCTAGTACCGGGGCAGGCACTTACTTTCTTTGCGAAAAGAAATTAAGCAAAGATTCGCCAAAGGGGAGAGTTTCGATTCTCTCCCCCTTGGAACTCCCTCTCAACGACCAAAGGCGCTGCCTTTGGAAACCGGGAGAAGCTCCCGCTCTGGTTCTTTTCACGCACAGGCACAGCTTGCGCGTGAAGCAAGTGAGTAAGGGAATCTTTCATATCCGTAAAAAGGCGAGAAAAAAGCCCTATATGGGTCAACTTTCACCCACAAAAAATGCGGCAGAGCCGCAGCAAAAAATACCGAGCCAACGAGAGCGCTCTGAAAATGACCGCCGACGGACGAAAGCACGAAGCTTTTGATTTGCTGTTGCTAGGAGAGTGGGCATTTTCATTGGAGCGCCTTTACGGTAGCTATCGTCTGTGCTTATAAGGGGCACTCCCGAACGGATTCCAAAGGTGTCCTTTGGCGAGTCTTTGCTTAACGCCGCCTTGTAGCGAAAGTAAGTGCCCGCCCCGGCACAAAGGGGCGGCAAGCCTGCGCCAACAGAATTTCTGTGGTATAGTCACAAAGCAAAATTCACTTTTTATCAAAATAATAGATATAGAAGGATTCCTGTGAGCGAAAAAGGAGTTTCCTTCGCCAGGTACCTAAGGGGTGAATCAAGCCCCAACCCTTGATTTTCTTGACAGGGAAATGCAAAAGCATTACAATGAAAACACATTGACCTGATTGGGAGAGAGGGAGGAATTTATGCGTGAAGTGACTCGAAAATCAGCAATTCCGGTATATGCGGCAGTAGTGCCGTGGCTTTTGGGGGCGCTGGTTCTTCCATTTTATCAGGCATGGCATTTTGTGCTGGCCGCGGTCATTTCCGCAGCGGCTTATGTTGTAATGAGCCGCGTCTTCCCGGCAAAAACGATTCTGGTGCCGGAGGAAGAGCGCCCCGCAAATACGGGCGATGCCGGCGCGGATGCTTTGATCAACGATGGGCGGGAGCAGCTCAAACGCCTGCGGGCGCTCGATGAAGAAATTGCCGACCCCGCTGTCAGTGCGCATATTGTGCGTATCTGCGGCATCTGCGGAAAGATTTTTGCGTATCTGGAGAAGAATACAAGCAAAGCGACAAAGCTTCGCCTGTTTTTCAACTATTATCTGCCCACCACCGTCAAACTGCTCGAAAGCTATGAACGGATGGCATCGCAGGACATTTCCGGGGAAAATATTGAATCCGCCATGCGCGGTGTGGAAGGAATTCTCTCAAGCATCGAAGAGGCGTTCGAAAAGCAGCTCGACCACCTGTTTGCCGATGAGGCGCTCGATATTTCCACAGATATTACCGTTTTAGAAAATATGATGGCCCGCGAGGGATTGACGAAGGACCAATTTGACAAGGACAGCAAATGAATCGAAGGAAAGGGTGTTTAAAACATGGAGCATCAGGAGTTTGTCCCCGATTTGACACTGGAGCCGGCCGAAGTTACCGTACAGGAGGATCAGCAGGAGGAACAGACGGCCGCCTCCACTACGCTGGATAAAAGCCAGCTGACGCCCGAGGAGCAGAAGCTGGTAAGCGCTTTCGCGCAGAAGATCGATCTGACAGATACCAATCAGGTTCTTCAGTTTGGCGCTGGCGCACAAAAGAAAATCGCCGATTTTTCGGGTTCCGCTCTTGCCAATGTCCGTACCAAAGACATGGGCGAGGTTGGCGGTATGCTCACCGATCTGGTGACGGAGCTGAAAGGTCTGGATATCAAGCCAGAAGAGAAAAAAGGTCTGTTTGGCTTTTTGAAAAAGACGAACAATCAGATTTCCGCGCTGAAAACAAAGTACGACAAAGTGGAGCTCAACGTGGATAAGATCACCACCACGCTGGAAAACCACCAGATCCAGCTCATGAAAGATATTGCGATGCTGGATAAAATGTATGAGCAGAACCTCAATTATTTTAAAGAGGTTTCGATGTATATTCTGGCCGGTAAGGAGCGCCTCGAAAGCGCGAAGCAGAACGAGCTGCGCCTGGCACGCGAAAAAGCACAGCTTACCGGGCTGCCCGAGGACGCACAGGCCGCAAACGATCTGGCAAACCAGTGTAACCGCTTTGAAAAGAAGTTGCATGATCTGGAGCTGACCCGCATGATTTCGATTCAGATGGGCCCGCAGGTACGCCTGATCCAAAACAATGACAGCCTGATGGCCGAAAAAATCCAGTCGTCACTCGTGAACACGATTCCGCTGTGGAAGAGCCAGATGGTGCTGGCGCTCGGCCTTGCGCACTCCCAGCAGGCGCTGGAGGCGCAGCGCAGTGTGACCGACATGACGAACCAGATGCTCCGGAAAAACGCCGAAATGCTGAAAATGGGCACGATTGAGACCGCGAAGGAATCTGAGCGCGGCATTGTAGATATCGAAACGCTTCAGCAGACGAATCAGGCGCTGATCTCTACACTGGAGGAAGTGCGCCGCATTCAGTCGGAGGGCGCGCAGAAGCGCCGTGCGGCCGAGGTCGAGCTGGGCCGCATTGAGGGAGAGCTCAAGCAGAAGCTGCTGGAACTGAGAGACTGATAGGCGATTTGTAAACGCAACGCAACTTTCTGTTTTGATAAAAACAGGCTGTGGCTGCCTTAAAATCCCTGGAATACATCCAGTGCGTGTGTTCTTTGGATGTTTCTGCAATCTGCCTTGTCTCGGTCTGCTTTTTTTCAAAATATCCGGCATGTATGAATGGATAAACAAACTCTGAACAGGAGGAAACCATGGAGTGGCTTAAAAACCGGCGAACCGCATGGGTTATTTTAATTGCTGTTGTTGTGCTGTCGGTCCTCTTTGGCTCGGTGAGGTCGGTATCGGGACTGCGTCAGCAGGCGGAGCAGACCTTTACGCAGGGAACGCGCGGCGACGGACTGGGAATTTCACATTACCTGGAATCAAGAGTCTCTCTTTCGGGAAACCTGATTACGGTAGCCGGGCGGTATCTGGACGCCAATGACGCTCGGATTACGGCTCTGCGGCAGGCAGCGGATGCGTTGGCGGGAGCCCAGACGCCGTCAGCCAAATACCAGGCCAATCTGAGTCTGGATTCTGCGTTCCAGTCTGTGTACGACGCGATGGAGGGACAGTATCTGTCGCAGAAGGATATGGAGTACCGCACCCGCCTGTTAGCGGATTTTAAATCCCGCAATGCGTCCATCAGCTATAACGGCTATAATGGTCTGGCGCAGAATTTTAATGATAAGGTGCTGAGGTCGACCCCCGGCGGCGCGATGGCGTCCGCTGTTGGGGTGAAACCTCTCGAGCTGTATACCATGACAGGGGGAGACAAATGAAAAAGCGCGTCAGTGTGCTTTTGGTTTTAACCGTGCTTCTGTCTGTTCTGTTCGCTCTGCCTGCTTCGGCAGAAGTGAACATACCGGAGCCGACCGATCAGTTTTACGTCAATGATTTTGCCGGTGTTCTCAGCGATGAAACCAAGAACGGCATCATGTCCGCCAATATCAATCTGTACGAAAAAACCGGTGGGCAGATTGTTGTGACGACGGTGGATTTTCTGGATAACGCGGATATCTCCGATTACGGTTATGCCATGTTCAATCAGTGGAAGATCGGCTCGAAAGAGAAAAACAACGGCATTTTGCTGCTGCTGGCCATTGGCGACGACAATTACCGTGTGATCCCCGGCTATGGGATCGAGGATGAACTCTCTGCAGGTGAGCTCAAGCAGATGCTTAACGAATATCTGGAGCCGGATTTTGCTGCCAAGGATTACGACGCGGGTGTGCAGAAAATGTTTACCGCGCTGGTAAACTGGTATGAAAGCAATTACGGCGTTTCCATCTCCAGCACCGCTGGAGCGCTGCCGGACCCAAAAGCAGAATATCAGGGCGGCGGCGGAGTCAATGAGTACGAAGGCCAGCGCTCCGGCGGCTTCTCGAGGATGTTCAGTTCCATCATTATGCTGATCATTCTGTTTGTTGTTTTCAGCTCCATCTTTTCCCGCAGGCGCCGGTATCGCGGGTATCCCCCGTATGGCGGCGGATACGGCGGAAGAGGATATTACGGCGGCGGTTCATGGTTCTGGCCGTTCTTTTTAGGCAACCTGTGGGGTTCCAGCCGGCGCCCTCCCCCGCCCTGGGATGATAACCGCGACCATCACCACCATGATGATCATGATGATCACGATAACCACGGCGGATGGTTCGGCGGCGGTGGCGGATTCGGTGGCTTCGGAGGAGGCGGAGGCTTTGGCGGAGGCGGCGGTTTCAGCGGCGGTGGCGGCGGAAGCAGCGGCGGCGGAGCGGGCCGTTTCTAGGAATCCTCTTTTCCCCAAAAAGAGACCTTTTTTTCGCACGAAGTGATCTATATTTAAAATACAGTTGCCGCAGTGTGCGGGTATTTACAATAAAATCGGGAATTACGAGTAGAAAACGCCCCTTCCGGGGCTTTTCTGTACCGTTGATAAAGAATGTTTTTACGATCCGACAGATTATGAAATACTCTTAAATCATGAGGTATTCAGCATGGAAGCGAATTTCTCAACACCTGCTCAGGATTACTACGAGATTGTAAAACGTCAGACACAATTGCTTGGGGATCACGATCTATACACAGTCTGCCATTCTCTTCGGGTGGCTCGTACCAGTTATTTTGTTGCGCATCATCTGGGGCTTTCCTCCGATCAGTGCAGGCGCGTGTATTTGGCCGCCAATGCACACGACATCGGTAAAATCGGTGTTCCCGATGCGATTCTTCAAAAGAACGGGAGCCTGACGACGAGAGAATGGGCCATCATGAAGCAGCATCCCGCGCTGGGCGCGGGCATGCTGATGCAGTCTGCCTCTACGGAGGAAATTGCCTATATTGTGTGGTGCCACCATGAGCGCTATGATGGGACAGGCTACCCCAATGCGCTCTGCGGCGATCAGATTCCGCTGGAAGCGCGAATTATTGCGGTGTGCGATTCGTTTGACGCGATGAAGAGCAAGCGCGCTTACCGGGATTCTCTGCCCGATCAGACGTGCCGGAATGAAATTGAGAAAAACATCGGAACTATGTACGACCCGGCGATCGCAGAATTGGTTCTGAGAAATTGGCAGACCATGCAGAAGCTGCAAAGTGCAAAGCAATAAAAAATCAAAAACGGCAGGCACCGGAGTTTGGGTGCCTGCCGTTTTTTTGAAACCAATGGTATAATCATAAACATTATATACTTTTGGTTAATTAATTGTCAGCCGCTCACACCCCGGGAAGGGCAGAGAGCCGGAACGGTTCAGGACGCAAAAAACTCTCCGCAGGACAAAGCGGAAAGTTTTCTCTTTTTATTTCATATTATAAACCGGGGCAGCAATTTATTTCCCGTCGGGACACTGCTCTGCATCGGCGCATACACCCTGATGGCGATTCCAATATTCGCGCAGCTTTTGAAAGCTCTCGGCACTGATCGCATGCTCAAGGCGGCAGGCGTCCTCTTTGGCCACGGTTTCCTGTACACCGAGCTTCATCAACAACTCCGATAACAGGGTATGCCTTTCGTAGATTCGCTCCGCAATCTCCCGGCCGCTTTCTGTCAGCTCAATGTATCCGTTATCATCCATCGTGATCAGGCCGTTTTCCCGAAACTGCTTCATGGCATGGCTCACGCTGGGCCGGGAAAAATTCATCTCGTTGGCAATATCAATAGAGCGAACTTCTCCTCTGCGGTTTTTCAGAACCAGAATCGTCTCCAGGTAATTTTCCGCGGATTCCTGTATTTTCACGCAAACTCCCCCTTTCGAAATTGTTATTCTATATCATACCATAAACCTGCACTTTTTACAACGCTCCAAAAAGCCGGAATTTGTTGACTTTTTTCTTAAAAAAACAATGGCAGGCAGTTGACACGTTTCGTTAGCTATGATAAACTAAAGACGCAAAAGGTTAGCATGCGCTAACTTTGTTCGATTCATCATAAAACCGAAGACGGCAAAATACAATTTGCCTAGGAGGTATCTATATGCCACTGACAATGGCCAAAGCCGGAGAAAGAAATTTAATTAAAAGAGTTACCGGCAAAGATGAGGTTCGCCGCTTTCTTGCATCCTTAGGGTTTGTGGAGGGCGAAAGCGTTACGGTGGTCAGTGAGATCGCCGGCAATATGATCCTGAATATCAAGGATACCCGAGTCGCTCTGGATAAATCCATGGCGAATCGGATCATGATATGAATATAAGGAAAGAGGTTGAGGCTTGATGAAGACGTTGAAGGAGGTACAGATCGGGGATACCGTTACCGTGGTAAAACTCCACGGAACCGGAGCCGTAAAACGCAGGATTATGGACATGGGCATTACCAAAGGAGCCCAGGTGTTCGTGCGTAAAGTTGCCCCGCTGGGGGATCCGATTGAAGTGAAGGTTCGGGACTACGAACTGAGCCTGCGCAAAGCGGACGCGGAATTGATTGAAGTAGACTGACCGGATGCCCGATTCAGGGCTTTCAGGCAGTGCGGTGTTAGTCAAGACTTCCGCAGGAAAACGAGGAGGAACGAAACATGTCTATAAAATTAGCGCTTGCGGGCAACCCGAACTGTGGTAAAACCACTCTGTTCAACGAGTTGACCGGATCATCACAGTATGTGGGTAACTGGCCCGGAGTTACAGTTGAGAAAAAGGAAGGAAAGCTCAGAGGACATAAGGACGTTATCGTCACTGACCTGCCGGGTATTTATTCCCTTTCTCCCTACACTTTAGAGGAAGTGGTCACCCGGAATTACTTAATCCATGAGAACCCGGACGTCATTGTCAACCTGGTGGACGCTTCCAACCTGGAACGCAACCTGTACCTGACCACCCAGCTGGTGGAAATGGGCTTGCCGGTGGTTCTGGCTTTGAACATGATGGATATTGTCCGTAAGAACGGCGATACCATCGATTCCAAAAAGATCGGTGAAGCATTTGGCTGTCCGGTGGTGGAAATTTCCGCTCTGAAAGCCGAAGGTACTCAGGAGCTGATCTCTGCAGCCCTCAGCGCGGCACAGCAGAAGCCCCACGCAATCGCCGCCACCTTCAGCGATAAGGTGGAAGCAGCCCTTGGGCAGATCGCACAGCAGCTGCCCGGTGCACTGAAGAACCGCCATCAGCGCTGGATGTCCATCAAGCTGTTTGAGCGCGATGAAAAGATGCTGGCCGAGGCCGGTCTTTCCAACGCCGACCGCGCAAATCTTGAGGCGATCATCACCAAGTGTGAGACCGAGCTCGACGACGATACCGAATCGATCATTACCAATGAACGGTATGAATATATTTCCAAGGTGATTCATAAGAGCTACAAGAAGAAGGTAGCCGGCCTGACCACCTCGGATAAAATTGACCGTGTTGTGACGAACCGCATTTTGGCTTTGCCGATTTTCGCATTGATCATGTGGTTTGTGTACTATGTTTCCATTTCCACAGTCGGCACCGCAATGACCGACTGGGTTAACGATGCTTTGTTCGGTGAAATCATTCCGCCTGCTATTGAGGGCTTCCTTGTTTCCGTCGGTACTGCCGACTGGCTGATTTCGCTGATTATGGACGGCATCATCGCCGGTGTGGGCGCTGTTCTCGGCTTCCTGCCCCAGATGCTGACCATGTTCCTGTTCCTGGCCATTTTGGAGGATTGCGGTTACATGGCGCGTATCGCGTTCATTATGGACCGTATTTTCCGCCGTTTCGGCCTGTCGGGTAAATCCTTTATCCCGATTCTGATCGGTACCGGCTGCGGCGTTCCCGGCATCATGGCTTCCCGTACGATTGAGAATGACCATGACCGCAAGCTGACCGTTATCACCACAACGTTTATTCCGTGCAGCGCAAAGCTGCCGATTATCGCCCTGATTGCGGGCGCTATGTTCCCCGATTCCACCTGGGTTGGGCCTTCCGCTTACTTCCTGGGGATCGGCGCGATCATCGTTTCGGGTATCATCCTGAAAAAGACCAGAGTGTTTGCCGGTGATCCCGCTCCGTTTGTTATGGAGCTTCCCGCTTACCACGTGCCGGGCGCCAAGGGCGTTCTGATTCACATGTGGGATCGCGGAAAGGCCTTCATCAAAAAGGCCGGTACGATCATTCTGCTCGCAACCGTATTGGTCTGGTTCCTCAGCTCCTTCGGCTGGAATATGCAGATGGTTGACGTTGAAGATTCTATGCTGGCGACCCTCGGCAATTTCATTGCCCCGCTGTTTGCCCCGCTTGGTTTTGACAACTGGAAGTTTGCTGTTGCAACCATTACCGGTTTGATCGCCAAAGAAAACGTAGTTGGCACCTTCGGTATCCTGTTCGGCTTTGCCGAGGTTGCCGAGGATGGCGCGGAAGTATGGAGCAGTCTGCAGGCTGCCGTTAGCCCTCTGGCCGCTTATGCTTTCCTCACATTCAACCTGCTCTGCGCCCCTTGCTTCGCTGCAATCGGTGCGGCCCGTGCTGAGCTTGGTTCCGCAAAATGGACTTGGTTCTCTGTTGGCTACCAGACTGTGTTCGCCTATATTATCGCTTTGATCATCTACCAGACCGGCAGCCTGATTAACGGCGGCGGCTTTGGATTCTGGACCGCGGTAGCATTTGTGCTGATTGCCGCACTGATTTATCTCTTGGTACGCAAACCGGCCGACATAAATTCCGCGGGCAAACGTTTAAACAGAAAGGTGTCTGCGTAAACTATGGCTACAATTATTATTTCCGTCATTGTTTTTGGAGGAATCGCTTTTGCTGCGTATCAGACCTATCGCACCCACAAATCCGGTGGATGCAGCGGGTGCAGCGGCAACTGCGGCTGCTGCAGCCCGGAAGAGGAGCAAGCGCATCATCACAAGTGAGCCGCAGTGTTTCTGAAGATGAGGTTTCCTCTGTCACATTTCGATTCGACAATAGAGTTAGCTTTGCTAACTCTATTGTTTGAACCATAAGTTAGTCACATCTAACTGATGGAATACATAAGCCTATTCATTGAGTTTTCAAAAAAGAAAGGATGGTAAGAAAAGTATGAGTGTTGTCATTATTGGGGGCCATGACCGAATGGTCTGTACCTACAAGGACATATGTAAGCAGTTCAACTGCAAAGCCAAGGTATTTACGCAGCAGCCGGCAAATTTGAAAACACAAATTGGCTGCCCCGATCTTCTGGTCCTTTTTACCAGCACGGTATCGCACCAAATGGTGTATAGCGCGCTCCAGATGACGAAAAATACCGGAACGGCGGTCGTGCGTTCTCACAGCAGCAGTTCCTGCGCACTGAAAAACATTCTGGCCGAGCATTGTTGCTAACCGAAAGTTCCCGAGCGCCGAATCCTGTTCACGAAGGGTATGATCGGATCATGCTGGAACGTTATTTAGTAGAATATTGTGCATCCACATTGGCCGGGCTGAAAACGGCGAGCCTTTTCAGTTATACCGGCGAAGAAAAAGAGTTGGTACTGGACTATCTCTCTTATTGGAACCAAATTTTGAACCCACGCGGCGTTTACCTGGAATTGCTGCACAGCAATTCAGCCCGCGAACTGATTTATGTTTACCGTGCCTCTGCTTTGACGGCGGATTTGAACCGCCCGGAGGCGATCCATTTTTTGAACGAATACGGTTATCCCATGGGCAGCTTATCGGACTGCCTGAATTATCTAAGGCAGCGGATTGCGCTGACTCAATCCTTCCCCCATGAAATCGGGCTGTTTTTAGGGTACCCGATTGAGGATGTGGCGGAATTTATTAAAAATCAGGGCCGCAACTGCAAATACTGCGGCATCTGGAAAGTATACCACAACGAAATCGAAGCAAAACGTCTCTTTGCTAAAATTGATAAATGCAGGGCAATTTATACCAAGCTGTTTTGCGGCGGAAGGTCGGTGCTTCAGCTGACCGTCGCTGCTTAATGATAATACGGATCTGAGATGAAAAAGGGTGCCCGGTTGTCTCTCCCGTTTCCGGCGGGGGAGACAACCATCGCGATGCACTGTTTTTGATTGAAGATCAGTATAATTTGAAGAAACTGGAAAGGCAGTGAAAGATTATGGCAAAATTGGCAGTAGTCTATTGGAGCGGCACAGGAAATACAGAAGCGATGGCAAACCTGGTGGCAGATGGCGCCCGGGAAGCCGGAGCGGATGTTTCGGTTTATACTTCCGCAGAATTCACTCCCGAGCTGGCCGATGAGTTTGAGCACATCGCGTTCGGGTGCCCCTCTATGGGAGCGGAGCAGCTGGAAGAAAGCGAGTTCGAGCCTATGCTTGATTCCGTGAAAGAGAAGCTTTCCTCCAAGAAAGTGGCTCTGTTCGGCTCTTACGGCTGGGGCGACGGCGAGTGGATGAGAACCTGGGACAGCGACCTGCAGGGCGCTGGCGTACCGGTGATTGGCACTGTGATTGCGAACGAAGCCCCCGACGATGAAGCAGCCGAAAACTGCAAGGATCTGGGCAAGGCTCTCGCGAACGCATAACTCCCCAACATAAAGACAGTTTCCTCTGAATAGAATGGGAAAGACCGGGTTTCAGGACTCGGTCTTTTCTTTTTGATCAGTATCTTTGGAATTTTCCGCTGGATAAAGTGTTACTACAGGGCTGGCCTCTTCCAATACCGATTCTTCCCCGTTTTGCTGCGCCCGGATTAACAGTTCAATTGCGTCTGCGACCTGAGCTGCTAAAGAGTAATACATGGCTTTGTAATCAGGCATATGTTTCACCTCAGTTTTATTTTATGCAATTATCGCATAAAAGTCAATATGCGAAAACCGCATAAAGTAAAATGCTTATGAGGTGATAAGCTTGTATCCGAGAATCAAAAATTTACGGGAAGACTGTGACTTCACCCAACAGCAGCTGGCGGAGGTGTTGAATATCAGTCAGGCGACCTATTCCCGATATGAAAGCGGAACGCTGGATATTCCCAGCTCGGCGCTGATTGCTTTGGCAAAATTTTATAAAACAAGCATTGATTATCTTTTAGGGCAGACAGATGAAAAGCCCCCTTACCCTGCGCCCAAAAGAAAGCATGACAAGAACGCTTCCCCCTGATAAAAGAAGAAGGAACAGCCTCCAATGGCAATGCCATTGGAGGCTGTTCCTTCTTTCCATATAATTTCTGTTATCCCAACAGAATATCTGCAATCAAAATGTTCGAAACCAGAAAACCCTTTGGTGTAAAGCGGATGTTTTCCTCATCGCACACGACCAGCCCTTGTTCCACATAACGACGAGCTCTTTTCAAATACTCTTCCGGGAAGGGGCTGCCAAAGCGGCTCTGATATTCCTTTTGCTGCAAGCCGCCGCACAGGCGCAGCTGCAGCATGGCGTATTCCTCCGGCGAACCGCCGTCGCCCTCGCAGATGTTGCGTGGCTCCTGCAGAAAGGCTTCCAGATCACCGGGGTAATAATAGCGCCGGCCATCGATGAACGAGTGGGCGGACGGCCCGGCTCCGTAATATTCCTCTGCATTCCAGTATTTCAGATTATGGCGGCTCTCATAGCCGGGAACAGCGAAATTCGATACCTCATACTGATGGAACCCGGCCTGCTCCAGCTCGCGGCAGGCCAGCAGATACAGCTCCGCGGATTCATCTTCATCCGGCAGGACCATGTCGTCCCGGCGGTCGTAATATACCGTGCCCTGCTCAATTTTGAGCAGGTAGGAAGAAACATGCTGCACACCGCAATCGGCGCAAAAAGCGATCGACCGCTGAAGGCTTTCACTGTTCTGCTGTTGTACCGCCAGCATCAAATCAAGAGAAATGTTGTCGAACCCGGCCTGCTGTGCTTCCCGAACCGCCTGCCGTACCTGGCCGATCGAGTGGCGGCGCCCCAGAAGGCGCAGTTCCTCCTCATCGGCGGACTGCAGGCCCATCGAAAGACGGTTGACTCCGGCTTTCCGCAGGGTTTCGAAAAATCCCGGTTCATATTCCCCGGGATTGACCTCCACCGTGATCTCCGCCCCGCTGAGGCCCCAGTTCTGCCGCACGGCGTCAAGCAGCCCGACAATCCGGTTTGCGCCCAGCACAGAGGGGGTTCCGCCGCCAAAATATACGGTGTCCGCCTCGCGGTTCAGCCGTGTAGCAGCGGCGTACAGCAAACGCTTCATCTGTTCGGTGTAAGCGTCTTTCTCTTCTTCTTTGCCCCGGATCGAGTAAAAATCGCAATAAGGGCATTTCGCTTTGCAGAATGGTACATGCAGATACAGGCCTATAGGTGTGCGGCTCATAATCCCTCCGTTCGAAATGTTCGTCTATTCGTCCAGTTTCAAAACGCTCATGAATGCGTCCTGCGGTACCTCTACGGTGCCGAGCTGGCGCATGCGCTTTTTTCCTTCTTTCTGTTTCTCCAGCAGTTTTTTCTTTCGTGTGATGTCGCCGCCATAGCACTTGGCCAGAACGTCCTTGCGCATGGCCCGTACGGTTTCGCGCGCGATAATGCGTCCGCCGATGCATGCCTGAATCGGCACCTCAAAGAGCTGGCGCGGAATTTTCTCCGCCAGTTTTTCCGTCATTTTGCGTGCGCGGGGGTACGCCTTATCCGCGTGGATGATAAACGACAGTGCGTCTACCATTTCGCCGTTCAGCAGAATATCGAGCTTGACGAGGTTCGATTTCTCGTAGCCGATCAGCTCGTAGTCAAACGACGCATAGCCGCGGGTGCGGCTTTTCAGCGCGTCAAAAAAGTCATAGATAATCTCATTGAGCGGCAGGGTGTAGTGAATGTCCACGCGGTCGGTATCCAGATATTTCATGTCCTGGAACACGCCGCGCCGTTCCTGGCAAAGCTCCATGATGTTTCCCACATATTCCGACGGCGAATAGATGTGCGCGTTCGTCATCGGCTCCTCCGCCATCGAGATCAGCGTCGGGTCGGGGTAGTTGGTGGGGTTGTCCACATAGACCACCTCGCCGTCCGTTTTGGTGATGCGGTACACAACGCTGGGCGCGGTCGTGACAAGATCAAGATCGTATTCGCGCTCCAGGCGCTCCTGAATGATCTCCATATGCAGCAGACCCAAAAAGCCGCAGCGGAAGCCGAAGCCCAGTGCGATAGAGGTTTCCGGCTCAAAGGAAAGCGCCGCATCATTGAGCTGCAGGCGCTCGAGCGCCTCGCGCAGGTCGGAATAATGCGCGCCGTCCGCCGGGTATACGCCGCAGAACACCATTGGCTGCGCCGCGCGGTAGCCGGGGAGCGGCTCCTTGGCCGGGCGGCTGGCCAGCGTGACGGTGTCGCCCACGCGCGCCTCCTTGACCGCCTTGATCGAAGCGGAGATATAACCCACCTCGCCCGCGTACAGGCTTTCGGTCGGCTCCATGCCTGTCGCGCGCAGGTAGCCCACCTCCACTACGGTGAACTCACTGCCGGAGGCCATCATGCGGATTTGGTCGCCGGCACGCACCGTACCATGCTTTACGCGGACATATACGATGACCCCGCGATAGGAATCGTAGTAAGAATCGAAAATCAGTGCCTGAAGCGGCGCTGTTTCGTCGCCCTCCGGCGGAGGGATGTCCTTCACGACGCGTTCCATCACCTGGTCGATGTTCAGGCCGGCTTTGGCTGAAACGCAGGGCGCGTCCTCTGCCGGCAGGCCGATCACATCCTCGATTTCCGCCTTCACCCGGTCCGGGTCCGCACTGGGCAGATCGATCTTGTTGATCACCGGCACGATCTCCAGCCCGGCGTCGAGCGCCAGGTACGTGTTGGCCAGCGTCTGCGCTTCAATCCCCTGCGAGGCGTCCACCACCAGCAGCGCACCTTCGCAGGCCGCCAAAGACCGCGATACCTCATAGTTGAAGTCCACGTGGCCGGGGGTGTCGATCAGATTGAAAATATAGTCCTGCTCATCCTGGGCATGGTATACCAGCGTGACCGCGTGCGCCTTGATCGTAATGCCGCGTTCCCGCTCCAGATCCATGTTATCCAGAAGCTGATTTTCCATGTCCCGCAGTGCAACCGCTTTTGTCTGCTCTAAAATACGGTCGGCCAATGTGCTTTTTCCATGGTCAATATGGGCGATAATACTGAAATTTCTGATTCTGTTTCTTGGAATCGACATGCTGTCACCTGATTCTCCCAACTGCTCAAAATTGTGCGTGCTGAATCTTCAAATAAATTGGAATGATGTAATATAATATTATACCACAAATCCCGTGGATTGGAAAGAAAAATGTAGTTCTGCCGCGGCTGGCGGCTGGGAAAAAACGGTCGGAAAACTGGGAAAAGAGGTATAGATTTCCGGTGTTTGCTCATAATAAACACCGAATTCGTGTTACGCAGGAAAAGATCGGAGATGATTTGATTTGTGGAACCCATTCCGTCCCAAACAGGAGGAAAAGCAGAAACGGATCGATAAGGTGCTGAACCAGAGTTCCGAGCAGTCTGAAGCGGCCAACCAGAGCCAGGAGGAAGTCCTCTCCTCCTCTATGGAAGAAAACTGCCAGCACTTTGAAGAGCTGTTTCAAGACAACGACACCATTGTCTGCCGTAAAATACAAAATGCCTTTTACCCGTGGTTGGAATACCGGCTGTATTACAGCGACGGGATGGTCAGTTCGTCCCTTCTGCACGACGGCGTGCTGCGACCGCTGGTCGAGTCGCGTGAAAAGCCGGGGCGCGATCTGGCCGAAAGCCTGTCGAGGCAGGTTCTTACCGCCAGCGATATTCAGATCAGCGAAAAATGGAAGGATGTGTGCGACGGCGTTACCTACGGTGACGCGATTCTGTTTTTGCCCCACTCCTCCCGGACGCTGATTCTGTCCGCCAAAAATTTTCAGCTGCGCGGAGTGGAGGAGCCGGAAAACGAAAGAGTCCTTTCAGGCCCGCGCGAGGGCTTTAACGAAAGTCTGCTGGGCAATCTGACCCTGATCCGACGCCGGCTGCGCACGCACGATTTAAAGCTCAAGTTCCGCACCTTTGGCCGCCGTACCCAGACAAAGGCCTGCGTCTGCTATCTGGACGGCCTCGTCAACAAGAACATATTGAAGCTTTTGGAAGACAGGCTGAACAATATCGACATTGACGGCGTGCTGGACACGAACTACCTTTCCGAATTGGTGCGTGATTCTGCCCTTTCGCCATTTCGCAGTACAGGCTATACCGAACGGCCCGACGTGGTGGCTGCAAAGCTTCTGGAGGGGCGGATCGCTATTTTCCTTGACGGTACCCCAGTTGTTTTGACGGTGCCCTATTTGTTCATCGAAAATTTTCAGAGCAGCGAAGATTATTATATGAACTTTTTCTATACCTCTTTTTCGCGTATGCTTCGCATTCTCGGATTTTTCATGACCATTACCGTACCCGGCTTTTATATCGCGATTGTGGCGTTTCACCACGAGATGCTGCCCACCCCGCTGCTGATCAATATTGCCAGCGAGCGCACGGGCGTGCCCCTGCCAGCTGCCGCCGAGGCGTTCATTATGCTGATCGTTTTTGATATTCTCCGCGAAACCGGCGTGCGGATGCCGTCCAACATTGGTCAGGCACTGAGCATCGTGGGCGCTTTGGTGATCGGCCAGGCGGCGGTGGAGGCCCGGTTGGTGGCTGCCCCGATGATCATCATTGTCGGTATCACCGGTATCACCGGACTGTTGGTGCCCAGAATGAACGCACCAATCATTTTTGTGCGGATCTTCATTCTCATCGGCTCTTCGATCTTCGGGCTGTTCGGGATGATGCTGACGCTCTGCGCGCTGTTTATCCACATGCTGAATCTGGATTCCTTTGGGGTTTCTCAGCTGACCCCCAGCGGGCGTCTGCAGTTTCAGGAGATAAAAGACATAGTAATCCGCGCGCCCTGGTGGACGATGATTCAGCGTCCAAGAAGAACAGCATGGGGTACGGTACGTCAGAAGGTGCCCCCGAGGACAAAAGAATGAAGCGGTGTTTGTGCGCCCTGCTTGCTGTCTGCCTGATGCTTCCTTTGGCAGGATGCTGGAACTATCGGGGCCTGAATGAAATGACGATCGTAGCCGGTATGGCAGTTGATGAAGCTGACGATGGGCAGTACCTGATGACGTTTGAGGTGATGGATTTGTCGCAGCCCACCAAAACGGCAGGGCCGAACTCAAATCTGGTATTTGCGAAGGGCGGCTCCATGCTGGAGGCGATCCGCAATGCCAAACGCCAGCTTGCCAGCAAGCTGTATTTCGGCAATATGCAGATTATGGTGATCAGTCACCAGATCGCTGAAAGAGAGGGGCTGGATGCCATTCTGGATTTTGCCCTGCGCGACTCGGAAATGCGCGAAACGATGGAGCTGGTCGTTTCGCGGGAGGAGACTGCCAGGGCCATCCTGAGCAGCGACGAAAAAAGCAGCGGTGCCGTTTCCTATGACATCAGCCGGATCATCCGGGAGGATGCCAGAGTGACGGGCTCCCTCTACAGCGCGCAGTTTTACCGTGTTTATAATGATTTCAAGATACCGGGGATGAACGTAGTTCTGCCGGTGTTTTATCTGGCGTCAGAGCCGGATTCGGAAAAAAAACACGTGGAAGCCTATGGATGCGCTGTTTTTCGGAGTAGTTTACTCGCAGGCATTCTTTCTTCGGAAGAGACAAAATATATGCTGATGGTCAACGGACCCCTCACCGGCGGCGTTCTGACGCTTTACGAACCGGAGATTACCCAGAATAACATTTCGCTGGAAATCAAAAAAGTCGAATCCTTTATGTCTTATGATAACAATAATGGAAAAATTGCTATGAAGCTGGACATTAAAATCAATGCCTATTTTGCGGAATTTCCGCACGATAAAAGCGAAGGCGATAATCCCGTACTTGACCGGGTAGAAAAATCAGCGGAAAAATTGGTTCAGGAAAATCTTCGAAATGTCATCAAAAAGCTGCAGACACAGTATCAGTCGGATGCTCTGGGGATGGGCAGCCTGATATACCGCACAAATCTGCCGCTTTGGAGGCAGATCTCTGGTCAGTGGAACGAAATATACCAGACCCTTCCCGTGGATGTTACGGTGAAAATTTACCTGGCAAATACCGCCATGGTGCGTGAGTAGTAGGAGGAGTTCCTTTGATCTATATCATACTGGTCTTTTTGATTACGGGTATCATCTGTATAGATTATATTCCAAGGCGTCAGATGATGGCCCGGCCGCTGCGTTTCTGGTACCTGGGCGTGTGTTTGTTCTGCTTTGTGGTATTGATTCTGGATCAAATAGGCGTTCCCGTTCCCAGAATTGCGACTGTTTTAACATGGATGATTCAAAAAATATGCGGCGTTTGAAAAGGGAAGGAATTCAACATGAAAACAATTCATGACAATCCTGTTTCCTCACGGGAAATGGTTCTGATGATTATTTTATTTGCTTTTGGCAGCAGTGTGGTAATGGGTGTGAACTCCCATACGGGGCAGGATGCCTGGATCTGTTTGCTGATCGCTACCGTTATCAGCATACCGGTTTTTGTGATGTACGCCAGAATCATACGGCTGATGGACGGAAAAGATTTTTTTACAACTATTCTGGACTGGTTCGGAGAAATCCCCGGCCGAATCGTGATTGCCTTGCTTGTGTGGTATTATCTGTATCTGGCGGCGATCGTCTCTCGAAATTTTTCTGAATTTATGGAGATCGTGGCCATGCCGGAAACCCCGCAGATTCCGATGATGATTTCCTTTTTGCTGGTCGGCGCTTATCTTTGCAAAAGCAGGATTCAGGTGATGAGCCAATGGTCCATCGTTGGCCTGTATCTTACCATCGGCATCATGATTATCACCGTTCTGTCTACGATTGCGAGCATGCGGCCACAGAACCTGCTGCCGGTTCTGGAGCACTCCCCGCCGGAAATAATGAGAAGCTCCTATCAAATTTTCGTATTCCCTTATGCGGAATGTGTGGTGTTTCTTCCCCTGATCAATGCGGTAAAGCATGGAAGTCCCTATAAAATCTTTCTCAAGGGGCTTTTTTACTCGACTTTGGTGCTTCTGGTTATCATCCTCCGCAATGTCCTTACGCTTGGCCCACAGTTGATGGAAGAGGAGTATTTTCCGTCTTATACCTGCGCAAGGATCATGGAGATCGGCAGCTTTCTGTCGCGGATTGAGGGGACGATTTCCGTCAACTTTATCGTAGCAGGACTGACAAAAACCAGCTTGTGCCTGTACTCCGGGGCTTTGGGGCTGGCAAAGCTGCTGAATACTCCCAATAAGCTCGACCTGATCATGATGCCGATCTTCATGTTCGTTTTGATGCTCTGCGTCCTCTCTTACACTGATGCGGTGCAGATGTTCGATTTTCTCGACCTTTACCCGCTGTATGCCCTGCCATTCCAGGTCATTGTCCCTCTTATTATCTGGCTGGTAGGCGAATGGAGAACCCGCAGCAAAAAGACCTCTTCGGTACAGACGGCATCGCAAACTTCCTGAATAATATCTGTCTCTCCAGATAATTGCTGCGAATCTTCAACAGGCAAAACACCCGTTGGTTTTTTGTGTGCGCAGAGAATGCTGAAACGCATAGCAAAGAGAATGTTTTATGCTGTTAACGGCGATTTAGCGCCCGAAATTAGCGGTTTGTGTTTGCAACAACTTTCTCAAATCTTCATACTATACTAAAGGGTGCCATCCTTTTACGAGAGACCTATTATATAGATAGGAGATTTGCATATGTCATCAGACAGAAGATCCTCATTTGGTGTCGGGGATTCGTTTTCCCCCGGCATGAAGATTTACACCAGTAGCAGCGGCAACAGTGGCTGCCCACCTTGTCCGCCGCCGTGCCCATCGCCGTGCCCACCGCCGTATCCGCCCTGCCCGCCGTGCCCGCCGTGCCCGCCTCCGTTCCCGATTCCGGGTCCCACGGGTCCCACAGGCCCGACCGGTGCAACAGGTCCTGCCGGCCCTGCCGGCGCTCCCGGCCCCGCTGGCCCCGCCGGCCCGCAGGGAGTACAAGGGCCCGTAGGCCCCGTAGGTCCTCAGGGAGCAGTAGGTCCCGCAGGTCCTCAGGGAGTACAAGGTCCCACCGGTCCCACGGGCGCAACGGGTGCCACAGGTGCTACAGGCGCAACCGGTGCCACAGGCGCCACGGGTGCACAAGGTCCTGCCGGCCCGACCGGCCCCACGGGCGCAACGGGCGCAACAGGTGCCACAGGTGCCACGGGTGCCACAGGCGCAACCGGCCCGACCGGCCCCACAGGCGCGACGGGTGCTACAGGCGCCACAGGCCCGGTAGGTCCTACTGGAGCCACAGGCGCAACAGGCGCCACAGGCCCGACCGGTCCCACAGGTGCTACAGGTGCCACAGGCGCAACCGGCCCCGTAGGCCCCACTGGAGCCACAGGTGCAACCGGTGCCACAGGCCCCGTAGGCCCCACCGGACCCACCGCTCCGTGTATCAAATGACAACTTTCAGGAACAGAAAAGCGCCCTGCCGATCATTCGGCGGGCGCTTTTTTTATGAAACAGGCGAGCCGCCTGTTCGGGAAAAACCAGATTTCTTTTGGCGGCTGTGAAAAAACGCTTTCTTTGCTTACTCCAGCATCCACATACCGCCGTCCACATGATATACCTGGCCGGTGATGTACCACCCTTCATCGGAGCAGAGGTATGCCGCCATATTGGCGATGTCTGTCGGGTCGCCAAAGCGGTGCATCGGAATTTTAGAGAGCAGGCTCTCCCGCAGCTCCGGCTCCCAGCTGTTGGTGATGTTGCTGGGCACCACGCCGGGGGACACGCCGTTTACGGTGATGCTCTGACGAGCCGTTTCACGCGCAAGGGATTTGGTCATGCAGATCAGGGCTGCCTTGGAGGCCCCATAAGCGATCTGACCGTTGCTATAAGCACCGCCTGTGTTGCCCGATGGAGAGGTCAGGTTGATGATGCGTCCCCAGCCCTTTTTGCGCATCTGCTCGATCGCATACTTCGAGCAGAGGAACGCGCCCCGCACGTTCACCTTTATCACCTTGTCGAAGGTCTCCGGCTCCATATCCTCGATCAGGGCGTTCAGGTTAATGCCGGCGTTATTGATCAGGATGTCCACGCCGCCGCTTTCCTGCTCCATCCGGTCGAAAAACCGCCGCATATCCTCGACCTCAGACACGTCCGCGCGCACGCAGTGCAGATTCTGCGGATTCTCCACCAGCTCCGGCAGTTTGTCGAGATTGGCCTGATTCACGTCGCAGACATAGACCGCCGCGTGGTCGGCGAGGAACCGCCTGGTGAATGCCAGCCCGATTCCATTCGCACCGCCGGTGACACATACTGTTTTATTAGAAAACATATTGAAACGCTCCTTTGTATCAAACGGGTTTGTGGTTACTGCATTCCAGCACGATTTTGGGATACTGCGAGGAACGCAGCAGGTCGAACGCCTCCACCCCCTGTGACAGCGGCAGAACCTTGCCGATGATTTTTTCGGTCTGCAGCTTGGGGATGAGGTTCATGACACGATGATAATGGAAGGTCGTGGTGAATGCCGTATGGATGCTCGCTTCCTTCTGATAAAGCCGGTAGAGGTTTACCGGCAGCTCGTACTGCATGGGGTACACCGCGAAATACATCACTTTGCCCTTG